>Ga0306912_1000080_pt1 | contig 59501 bp, 45 predicted proteins | sample AntRauFillE10628_FD_190443 | JGI IMG/M metagenome (GOLD analysis project Ga0306912, IMG submission 190443) | Saline lake microbial communities from Rauer Islands, Antarctica - Metagenome Filla E10 #628 (v2) (version 2) | ecosystem: Environmental > Aquatic > Non-marine Saline and Alkaline >...
TACATTTCTGTCATTATTCAAAATAATGGACATAAAGTATTACAAATAAATGGGGTGCAAGATCATATCCATTGCTTATTTGGAATGAGACCTACTCAATCTTTATCTGACTTGATGAAACAGGTTATTATGATTCATCCAAATGGATTAATCATAATAACCTGACAAAAGGTACATTCTGTTGGCAGAAAGGATATGGGGGTTTTTCATATTCGAAATCTCAATTACCAAGGGTGATTAAATACATTCAAAACCAGGAGGAACATCATAAGAAAAAAAGTTTTAAAGAAGAGTATCTTACTCTCTTAAAGACTCATGAAGTGGATTATGATGAACGTTATATTTTTGAATTTATCGAATAACTTTGTCGTAAAAACGTTTATTTTAAACCTTTTTCGTTAGAACAACACCCCAAACCATAGGGCGTACCTAACGGCACGCTGTCTTTTTTCGTTTATCTTTTTTTACCGAGATCTAGTCCCTAACGGGACAAATATCAAAACCCATAGCGTTTTAAAAAGAAGAACACTCCTAATTGTCCCGTTAGGGACTAAACATAGGTAACATGGGTAGCACAAAGCACAATCCTATCAACAGCTTGTGCCGTCAGGTACAACATAAAAACCAGCAGCTAGTCATAAGGAAGTCGAAAGACAACAACCAAATCATAGGGCGTACCTAACGGCACGCTTTTTTTCCGATTACTTTTTTTACTGAGAGCTTGTCCCTAACGGTACATATTGATAAAGTGATTTAAGGGGTTCAAAATTGGGCTTAGCGTTAACTTGTAAAAGAGAAGAACAACAACCTCAATTGTCCCGTCAGGGACTAAACATGGGTAACACGAAGCATCATCCTAACACCAGATTGTGCCGTCAGGTACAATATAAAACCAGGAGCTACTCATAGGAAAGTTGAAAAACAATCCCCAAACCATAGGGCGTACCTAACGGCACGCTATTTTTTCGATTACTTTTTCTACCGAGATCTAGTCCCTGACGGGATATAATGATAAAGTGAGTTGAGGGGTTTAAAATTGTGCTTAGCGTTACCTTGTAAAAGAGAACAACACTCCTATTTGTCCCGTTAGGGACTAAACATAGGTAACACAAAGCATCATCATATCACCAGATTGTGCCGTCAGGTACAATATAAAACCAGGAGCTACTCATAGGAAAGTTGAAAAACAATCCCCAAACCATAGGGCGTACCTAACGGCACGCTATTTTTTCGATTACTTTTTCTACCGAGATCTAGTCCCTGACGGGATATAATGATAAAGTGAGTTGAGGGGTTTAAAATTGTGCTTAGCGTTACCTTGTAAAAGAGAACAACACTCCTATTTGTCCCGTTAGGGACTAAACATAGGTAACACAAAGCATCATCCTAACACCAGATTGTGCCGTCAGGTACAATATAAAACCAGAAGCTACTGATAGAGAAGTTGAAAAGCAAGACCCAAACTATAGGGCGTACCTATTGGCACGCTGTTTTTCCGTTCACCTTTTTTTACCGAGAGCTAGTCTCTCACGGGACAAGGATTAAGATTTATAGTTTTTTTTTAAAAAAGAAGAACAACCTCAATTGTCCCGTTAGGGACTAAACATGGGTAACACAAAGCATCATCCTATCACCAGATTGTGCCGTCAGGTACAACATAAAAACCTTTATAAATACCGCCCCTAAATATTTATCATTATATTTAAAAGAGAAAATCATGAATTTGGTTATAATCTTAAAATTTATGTGATTATACCTGAAGGTAAATTTTAATGAATCATGGCAAACACCTACACACAAATTCACATACAAACCGTATTCGCTGTTCAGAATAGAAAGAACATGATCAATGACAAATGGAAAGTTGATTTGTATAAATACATCTCTGCTATTATTCAAAATAATGGACATAAAGTATTACAAATAAATGGGGTGCAAGATCATATCCATTGCTTATTTGGAATGAGACCTACTCAATCTTTATCTGACTTGATGAAACAGGTTAAGCAAGATTCATCCAAATGGATTAATCATAACAACCTGACAAAAGGTACATTCTCTTGGCAGAAAGGATATGGGGGTTTTTCATATTCGAAATCTCAATTACCAAGGCTGATTAAATACATTCAAAACCAGGAGGAACATCACAAGAAAAAAAGTTTTAAAGAAGAGTATCTTACTCTCTTAAAGACTCATGAAGTGGATTATGATGAACGTTATATTTTTGAATTTTTCGAATAATTTGTTGTAAAAACATTTTTCGTTAGAACAATCCCCAAAACCATAGGGCGTACCTAACGGCACGCTGTTTTTTTCGTTCACCTTTTTTTACCGAGAGCTAGTCCCTAACGGGACAAATATCAAAACCCATAGAGTTTTAAAAAGAACAACATTCCTATTTGTCCCGTTAGGGACTAAACATAGGTAACACGAAGCATCATCATAACATCAGCTTGTGCCGTCAAGGACAACATAAAAATTAGGAGCTAGTCATATGGAAGTCAAAAAACAACACCCCAAAACCATAGGGCGTACCTAACGGCACGCTGTTTTTTTCGTTTACCTTTTTTTTACCGAGATCTACTCCCTAGCGGGACAAAATCAAAATCTATAGTGTGTTTTTTAAAAAAAACAAACACTTCAATTGTCCCGTTAGGGACTAAACATAGATAACACAAAGCATAATCCTATCAACAGATTGTGGCGTCAGGGGCTACATAAAAACCAGCGGCTAGTCATAAGGAAGTCGAAAAGCAATACCCAAACCATTGGGCGTACCTAACGGCACGCTGTTTTTTCGTTGACCTTTTTTTACCGAGAGCTAGTCCCTGACGGGACATAATGATAAAGTGATTTGAGGGGTTTAAAATTGGGCTTGGCGTTACCTTTCAAAAGAGAACAACATTCCTATTTGTCCCGTTAGGGACTAAACATGGGTAACATGTAGCACAATCATATCAATAGATTGTGCCGCTAGGTACAACATAAAAATCAAGAGCTAGTCATAAGGAAGTCGAAAAGCAATCCCCAAACCATAGGGCGTACCTAACGGCACGCTGTTTTTCAGATTACTTTTTTTTACCGAGAGCTAGTCCCTAACGGGACAAAATCAAAATCTATAGTGTTTTAAAAAATAAGAATAAGCCTATTTGTCCCGTTAGGGACTAAACATAGGTAACACAAAGCATCATCATATCACCAGATTGTGCCGTCAGGTACAATATAAAACCAGGAGCTACTCATAGGAAAGTTGAAAAACAACACTAACGGGACAATTTCTCAATAGTTACGATGACAGGCCAACTGGCTTAAATAAATAAAGCGGTTACAAATGAATTTGCAACCGCTTTGTTATGAATTGAATTAGCTTAAAAGCTAAATTTATGATCGACTTACCAAATTCTCACTCTATCTTCTGGAGCGATATATAAGTCGTCTCCTTCTTTCAAGTCAAAGGCTTCATAGAAGGCATCTACGTTCTGTAGTGGAACATACGCTCTATATTGTCCTGGAGAATGAGGGTCTGTTTTGATTTGTGTTCTCAAAGCTTCTTCTCTTACTTTGGTTCTCCAAACGGTTGCCCAAGACATAAAGAAGCGTTGCTCTGGAGTAAATCCATTTATTTTTCCAGGCTTTTCTTCGTTCTCATAATGCAACATTAGGCCATCATACGCGCCTAAAATACCACCTAGATCCCCAATATTTTCTCCTAGTGTGAATTTACCATTGATGTAAACGCTGTCAAGAACTTCTACACTGCTGTATAAGTCCGCTAGTTTATTTCCTCGTTCAGTGAATTGCTCAAGATCTTCATCGGTCCACCAGTTGTTGAGGTTTCCGTCAGAATCAAATCTAGCCCCACTATCATCGAAAGCATGAGAAATTTCGTGACCAATTACAGCACCTATTCCTCCATAATTCACGGCGGCATCTGCCTCATAATCATAGAAAGGAGGCTGTAAGATAGCAGCAGGAAAAACGATTTCATTATAAAGTGGGTTGAAATATGCATTCACCGTTTGTGGAGACATTCCCCATTCTGTTTTATCCACAGGCTCACCAATTTTACTCAAATTATCTAAATAATTCCAGTAAGATACCGCTTGCATATTTTCGTAGAAGGTATTTTCAGGAACCACCTTAAGATCGCTGTAATCCTCAAACTCATCTGGATATCCAATTTTAACAGTGAATTTGTTAAGCTTCTCAATGGCTTGTGTTTTGGTTTCCGCAGTCATCCACTCCAAATCATTAATTCTGTTTTTGAAAGCTGTAATGACATTTGCTACCATTTTTTCAGCCTTTTCTTTAGCCTCTGGTGGGAATTTTTGATCCACATAAAGCTTACCTACAGCTTCACCAATACTTCCATTTACAACAGAAAGAGCTCTTTCGTCTAGTGGGCGTTGAGCTTTAGCACCGCTTAAGGTTTTGCTATAAAACTCCCAGCTAGTCGTAGCGATATCGGTGCTTAATTGGTTTGAAGCACTGTTAATGGTAGACCATCTCATCATAGTTTTTAAATCTTCGAGAGAAGTATCGGCCATCAATTCGTCTAAAGCAGTCATGTATTTAGGCTCCATTACCAAGACTGAATCTGGCAACGTTTCAATGCCTAAATCGGTCATATACGTTTTCAAATCGATATTTTTAGCAACTTCTCCAAGATCGCTTACAGCATATCTATTATTGAAATTTCTAAAATCTCTTCTAGCAACTTTATCCAATCTAGGTTCTGCTAGCTTAGTTTCTAGAGCTAAAATAGTTTCAGCTTTTAATTTAGCTTCGTCTTGAGATTCTCCAAAATAGGTCAACATGCTTACGATATGCTCCTTGTATTTTTCTCTAATCTCTTTTGAATTGTCGTCATTCTCAAGATAATAGTCTCGGTCTGGAAGACCTAAACTTCCAGTTCCTACGTAAGCAACATTCACGTCGCTATCATCTGGGTCTGAATAAGCAGAAACTCCAAAAAACGGAGATGACACAGAAGTCGGTTGTTCTGCCAGAAGTTTTTGAATATCCTTCTTGTCCTTAATTTCAGAAATCAAATCAAGCTTTCTCGTGATCGGGCTTATCCCAGCACCGTTTCTAGAAACGGTATCCATGATAGAGTTAAACACTTGAATGGCTTTTCCTTGATCGGAATTTGCATCGTACTTTCCTGAGCTTTCAGCTTCTTTAAGAATCTCTAAAACATCGGTGTCCGTAGATTTTCTCAAGATTTGAAAACCACCCCAAGATGTTCTATCATCTGGAATCTCTGCAGTTTTCATCCAACCTCCGTTGACGTAGCTATAAAAGTCGTCTTGAGGGTTCACTGCTGTGTCCATGTATTTCATGGTAATCCCTTTCTCTTCGTTATCGGCTTCTTTGTTAGAGTCCTGACACGAAAAAAGTAAAGCTGATGCACTGAATGACATCAACAGTATTTTCACTTTATTCATAATGGTTTATTTAATTTGTTGGCTAAAAATACGTCTTTTTATATTTTCTCTCAAAATTTCTTAATCGATCGTTTTTAAGTAAGCTTTATCCAATTCCTCTTTAAGCTTTACGACCTTATCCACATCTGGATTTGGTATAGCGATAGACAAGACATAGTGTGCTATTTTCCAAGTCTTATCTTTCTGCTTCATTAAAACACCAGACCCTCTACAGACGCCCATGTGTTTTGAATCTAAGGTTTCATCGAACCAAGCCATTTGTTGATTGGGGCTTAGGTAAATAGTTCGATGTACAGGTGTAAATGTCCAAGCTTTACCAGCGTCAAAATAGGGTTTCGCAAAAGCTTTAAATGCTTTATAATTCCAAACTTCAGAAGCATCAGACCCTACAAATACCGCATCTTCTGTCATTAAATTGAAATAGGTTTCAAAATTAGCCGTTTCTGCTGCTTTGTGCCATTGGTTGATCGTCTGTTCAATAACCTTCTTTTGTGCTACAGATGATAAGCTTAGACAGGCGAATAGAAAAGTGAATAGTAGTTTCATGACCAATTGCTTTTAAGGAGTGTCTTTTTCTCCAGGATTATCTTGGATGATAAAAACTTCATTTAATTGAATATTGAGATTTCTAAAATCGAACTTTAGCTTTGCACTTAATTCTTTTATTTCTGAAACGACAGGTTCAATTCTAGTTGAGTTTTCTCTTAGTAATTCTGAATGTGTTTTTAAGGTGACTACTCTCGCTAGGATGGCATTGGTCTTAAAAATTTCGGGTATAGTTTCAGATAAAGAATCTGTTACTGAGCGAATAGTCATAGAATTATCAATGACATCTTGAATGCTATAGGTTTCCAGACGTTCAATCTCAGAGTTGAGTGCCACATACATCATCCAATCATCGGTTACTTTTCTAGAGCGTGGAGATAATTTAATAAGCTTAATGCTGTCTAACTCTATTTTCTTACCCAGATCTTGACTGATGTTAGCTTTATCTTCGCTAGTATCTTCTTTGTCCTTTTTGTCTGAACAGGATAAAGTGGAAACTATAAAAAAGATAATCCCAATTATTTTAAGTCTAAACCTCATGTACATGATAAAATGTTTTCAATATCAAATTTAGAGGTTGATAGGCTAAGTTTTTCATAATTACGGATATTTTATTTCTAAATGCTTTTCAAAGCTTAAATTTGCAGAAAAATATTATTTATGTCATCAAAAATACTGATAGTTGGTGCTTGTGGCCAGATAGGTTCAGAATTAACTCTTGCCCTTAGAGATATTCACGGTAATGATATGGTTATTGCTAGTGATATAAAGCGCCCAACATCACCAGAGCTAAACTCAGGTCCATTTGAAATCATGGATGCTACCAGTTATTCAGATTTTGAAAATGTCGTAAAAACTCATCAGATAGATAAAGTGTATATGATGGCAGCGATGTTGAGTGGTACTGCTGAAAAATTTCCAGACAAAGGATGGGACCTCAACATGACTTCCTTATTTAATGTGTTGAACCTTGCTAAAAATAAGTTGATTTCAAAAGTGTTTTGGCCTTCAAGTATTGCTGTGTTTGGCCCTACAACTCCAAAAAATGACACCCCTCAACGCACAATTATGGAACCGACTACGGTTTACGGTATCAGTAAGCAAGCTGGAGAACGTTGGTGTGCGTATTACAACAAACGCTACGGAGTAGATGTAAGAAGTATTAGGTATCCTGGACTTATAAGCTATAAAACGCCCCCAGGAGGAGGAACGACAGATTATGCAATAGAAATTTTCCACGAGGCCTTGAAAAACTCTAAATACACTTCTTTTTTATCGAAAGACACAGCGCTTCCCATGATGTATATGGATGATGCTATTAAGGCTACAATTTCCATTATGGATGCTCCCGGCCAAGACATCAAGGTAAGATCGTCCTATAACCTTTCTGGAGTGAGCTTTACCCCGGATGATTTATCCAAGTTGGTTAAGCAGCAGATCGAGAATTTTGAAATTGACTACGAGCCTGATTTCCGTCAAGATATTGCCGATTCATGGCCAAGTAGTATAGACGATTCTGAAGCTAGAAAAGATTGGAATTGGAAACATAATTTTGACTTGAACATGATTGTTAAAGAAATGCTAGAAGGTGTAAAATCACTTGAGCATGTTAACTAACGTAATGGCATAATATAATAGGAAATGGATCTTAAACATCAATTCCTATAAAAAGTAAAACACCTGCTATTCAGCAGGTGTTTTTATTTACCGAGAATAGGATGAAGTTTTCAGCAAATAATATTTTTTGTTCAAATTTATATTTAATTGTTATTTTTTATACATTTATTTCCTAAAACGACATCAAACGTCTCATCATGAGTGATTATTTAAAACGCCTATCTATACTCGTTTTTATATTAAAGTCAAATGCTTATACCTCTGAAGACTTACTTAAGCTTCTGAATGAAAAAAATTTCACTGTATCTCAAAGACAATTACAAAGAGATTTGAAATCTATAGAGCAAGCTATCTTAACTGATCAAGACCAATTAAAAAGTTATTTTTTAGACTCCAAAAAATATTTTTACATCAGGACACTGTCCAAGCCTTCTCATGACTTTTTAGGTTTTAATTCTTCTCACACCTCACACACTCGGTTTTATCATCAAGATTTGAATTTTTCGAAAATTGAGTTGTTAGAATCTATTGAAACCGCAATTCATCAAAGGAGAAGTCTAGAAGTAGGATTTATTCAAGATGATGAAACTGGAGACAATTTATTTTTAGACACTACGCAGTTATTTGTTTGTCCTGTTCAGATCATTTATCACAGATCCTCATACTATGTCGCTTGTTTCAATATAAAAACAGAAAAACCGGAGGTGTTTGGAATTCGACAGTTGACTCACGTTAACCTTGGTCGATCATCCTCGGATTTTGAAACCCAAAAACAGGTTGTAGATATTGAACTTGATAAACGATTCGGTGTTACTAAAAACATTGACGACAAGTGTTACGATATAGAAATTGAATTTACCTCCGCACTCGGTCGTTTTATAGAAGACCACCATTGGCATCCTTCACAAAAGGTCAGAAAAGTGAATGGTAATTATCAATTGACCATGTATTGTGGGATTAATAGGGAACTTATCGGCTGGCTATTTCAATGGATGTACAACGCTAAAGTTATTAATCCCCCTCTTCTCAAGACACTCTATCAAAAAGCACTTAAGGAGTGTGAGTCTACTGCTAAAGGTAAAATTCCCTTCATGTATAGGAACATATTCTTTAATTAAGAAAGTAAGCTTTTTTAGCTTAATGAGTATACCTTATTTTAAATCGAAATTATCCAGAGAAACTAGCTCCTAGATACTCTCTATTCATTCTAGCGATATTCTCAAGAGAAATCCCTTTAGGACATTCTATTTCGCAGGCTCCTGTGTTGGTACAGTTACCAAATCCTTCTTTATCCATCTGGTCTACCATGCTGAGTACACGTTCGTGAGCTTCTACTTCCCCTTGAGGTAATAAAGCAAACTGAGAGACTTTTGCTGCAGTAAATAACATTGCACTCGCGTTTTTACAAGCCGCTACACATGCTCCACATCCAATACAAGTCGCCGCATAAAACGAATCGTCTGCATTATCTTTTTCTATAGGAATACTGTTGGCATCTTGGGTATTACCAGAGGTGTTAACCGATATGTAACCGCCGGCATGTTGAATTCTATCAAAAGCAGATCTATCTATAACTAAATCTTTAATGACAGGAAATGCGGTAGCTCTAAACGGCTCTATAACAATGTCATCTCCATCCTTAAATTTTCTCATGTGGAGTTGACAGGTAGTAACACGTCTATCCGGTCCATGAGGTTCTCCATTAATTTGGAGTGAACACGATCCACAGATTCCCTCTCTACAGTCATGGTCAAATTCGATAGGATCCACCCCTTCCTCTACTAGAGTATTATTTAAAACATCTAGCATTTCTAGGAAAGACATATCTCCATCGATACCATCTACAGTATACTTTTGGAATCCTCCTTTATCTTGGGCATCTTCTTGACGCCATATTTTCAAATTAAGCTTCATAATTCAATTATTTATAGCTTCTTGTTTTTAATTCAATATTTTCAAAAATCAATTCTTCTTTGTGAAGTTTTGCATCTCTAGGGTTACCAACATATTCCCATGCTGAAACAAATCGATAATTTTCATCATCTCTTAAAGCCTCACCATCTTCAGTTTGGTATTCTTCTCTAAAATGACCACCACAAGATTCATTTCTTTCTAAAGCATCTTTAGCGAAAAGTTCTCCGAGTTCAAGGAAATCTGCAACTCGCCCTGCTTTCTCTAATTCAGCATTTTTAGTTCCTTGTTTACCTGTTACTCTTACATTGGCCCAGAAGTCATCCCTTAGTTCTTTAATTTCTTCTAAGGCTTCTTTAAGGTCTTTTCCGTTACGAGACATCCCACATTTGTCCCACATAATTTTTCCTAATTTCTTGTGGTAATAGTCTACAGGATTCTTGCCTTTGGCATCAAAAAGTTTTTGAACTCTTTCCTTTACCTCTTTTTCTGCTTTCTCAAACTCTTCAGTGTCTGTAGAAATGCGACCAGTTCTAATATCATCTGCTAAGTAATCACCAATGGTATATGGCAAAACAAAATAGCCATCTGCTAGACCTTGCATAAGGGCAGAAGCTCCTAGTCTGTTTGCTCCGTGATCAGAGAAATTAGCTTCTCCAGTAGCATAACATCCAGGAATAGTTGTCATTAAGTTGTAATCTACCCAAAGACCACCCATGGTATAGTGAACCGCAGGGAAAATCATCATAGGAGTTTTGTACGGGTTTTGATCTGTAATTTTCTCATACATCTCAAATAGGTTACCATACTTAGATTCAACAACTTCTTCGCCCAATTTTATAATTTCTTCTTCACCTGGATTTTTGTGTCCAGATGTAAAGGCTTTTTCTTTACCATAACGTTCAATGGCTGCTTTAAAGTCCAAATAAACTGCTTGGCCGGTTCTGTTCACGCCATAACCTTCATCGCAACGTTCTTTTGCGGCTCTAGAAGCAACATCACGTGGAACAAGGTTTCCAAAAGCTGGATATCTTCTTTCTAAATAATAATCTCTATCTTCTTCACTTAGTTCCGTTGGCTTTAACTTGCCTTCTCGAATAGCTTCAGCGTCTTTTATATGTTTAGGAACCCAAATACGTCCATCGTTTCTCAACGACTCAGACATCAAGGTTAATTTTGACTGTAAATCTCCTGAAACAGGAATACAGGTAGGGTGAATTTGTGTAAAGCATGGATTTGCAAAAAAAGCTCCTTTTTTGTGAGCTCTCCAAGCGGCCATCACATTACTACCCATAGCATTGGTTGATAAATAGAACACATTTCCATAACCACCAGAAGCTAAGACCACGGCATGTGCAGAATGTCTTTCAATTTCTCCAGTTACCAAATCTCTTGCGATAATTCCTCTTGCTTTTCCATCCACTAGGACCAAATCCATCATTTCGTGTCTATTGAAAGATTGAATTTTACCTCTGTTGATTTGTCTATTCATTGCTGAATAAGCTCCAAGTAAAAGCTGTTGACCTGTTTGACCTTTGGCGTAAAAAGTTCTTGAAACTAATACACCTCCAAAGGATCTGTTATCTAACAAACCACCATATTCTCTTGCGAAAGGAACACCTTGAGCCACACATTGGTCAATGATGTTACTAGATACTTCGGCAAGTCTGTAGACATTACCTTCTCGAGATCTATAGTCGCCACCTTTTACAGTGTCGTAAAATAGTCTGTAGTCAGAATCTCCATCACCTTGGTAATTTTTTGAAGCGTTAATTCCCCCTTGAGCTGCAATAGAGTGCGCTCGTCTTGGTGAATCTTGAAAACAAAATGTTTTCACGTTATATCCAAGTTCTGCTAATGTTGCTGCAGAACTCCCTCCAGCTAAACCAGTTCCAACAACTATAATGTCAATATTACGTTTATTGGCAGGATTAACCAGATTGATTTCGTTTTTATGTTTGGTCCATTTTTTCTCAATGGGTCCTTCTGGTACTTTTGAATCTAAAACTGTCATAATCCTTTCGCTTATAAGTTATTAAAGTAGTGAAATATCGCAATAAAAACGAATCCCATTGGGATAACAATTGCAAAAGCTTTTGTAAAGACTTTCAGCGCTTTTGAATACATGTTGTTGAAACCAATAGATTGGAATGAAGAGGCGAAGCCATGAAGTAAATGAAGCATTAAAAACACAAATGATAATGCATACAAGCCAGTTCGAATTGGATCTCCAGTAAATTTAGCTACGGTCTCCTCGTAGTAACGTGTTGGATCATCGGGATGGCTCTCAACGTACTTATGAACCAGTTCTGGGATCCAGAAATCGTAGAAGTGTAAGCCTAAAAATAGCAATACTACACTTCCAGAGATAATCATGTTTCTAGACATCCATGAAGAATTAGAAGCCCCGTTAAATTTAGCATAACTCACAGACCTTGCTTTTCTATTTCTAATATCTAGGACAAATCCCATGATAAAGTGAAAGACAACTCCAAAAATTAAAATAGGCTGTAAAATCGCCTGAACCACAAAATTAGTCCCCATAAAGTGGGAGATCTCATTAAAAGTGGACGGACTTACTACCGATGTAAAGTTTATTGTGAAATGTTGAGCTAAAAAAAGGACTAAAAAGAGTCCTGATAGAGCCATAGCAAATTTCCTCGCTATTGATGTTTTGCTTATTCCAGCCATTAGTCTTAATTTGATTTTAGCACAAAAATACACCACCTAAACCTCTCAAGCAAATAAAGCCAGTTGTTTAGCCATAATTTAGAATAATTTTAAAGCCTATTGAATCAATTTCACGAAAACCTTTGAGTTTTATAACCCAATTTGTCTCAAGAAAACCTTTAATTACCACTTAAAACCTAACAAATTCAATTTTTACCTTCCATTTCTTACCTTTGAAAAAAATTTAAGTTTATGAGATACGAACCTATAAAATCCGATTTGTTTATTCAGAATAGAAAAAATTTCATGAGTCAGATGCTGCCTAGCAGTTTAGCTGTATTCAATTCTAATGATACATACCCAATTGGTGCGGATAGTACCATTCCCTTTCAACAGGATCGAAATATTTATTACCTCAGTGGTGTAGACCAAGAAGAAAGTATTTTGGTGTTATTCCCTGACGCTCCAGATCCTAAGCACAGAGAAGTTTTATTTCTGACAGAGACCAATCCACATATAGCGGTTTGGGAAGGAGAAAAACTCAATGAGGAAAAAGCGCTTAAAGTCACAGGGATAAAAACGGTGTATTGGTTGAAAGACTTACCGAAAGTTTTTAACGAATTGATGACCCAATGTAATTTGGTATATATGAATACCAACGAACACTATCGGGCAGACCATGCTACTCAAACTCGTGAAGACCGATTTAACAAGTGGTTAAAAGAAAATTATCCCGCCCATCAAGTCGCCAAAAGCAATCCTATTTTACAGCGTTTGCGCTCTATCAAGCATCCTTTAGAACTAGAGGTGATGCAAAAAGCTTGCACTATTACTGAAAAAGGCTTCAGAAGAATTTTGGATTATACCAAACCAGGCCAATGGGAGTATGAGTTGGAAGCTGAGTTTATGCATGAATTTTTGATGAATAAATCTCGAGGCTTTTCCTATACACCTATTATTGCAGGAGGGAAAAACGCAACTGTACTTCATTACATAGAAAATAAAGAGCAGTTGAAAGCTGGTGATTTGATTTTGATAGATGTTGGGGCTGAGTATGCGAATTATGCAAGTGACATGTCTCGTACTATTCCTGTATCTGGAAAGTTCAGTGTTAGACAAAAGCAAATTTATAATGCGGTAAATAAAGTTAAAAAAGAAGCCACCAATCTATTGGTTCCTGGTACTATTTGGAAAGATTACCACGTAGAGGTGGGGAAACTAATGACCTCCGAGTTGCTAAATCTTGGACTATTAGACAAGGCAGATGTTGAAAACGAAAACCCGGATTGGCCTGCTTATAAAAAATACTTTATGCACGGTACGTCTCATAATATTGGGCTAGACACACATGATTATGGTCTACTTAACGAACCGATGAAAGCCAACCAAGTTTTCACCGTGGAACCAGGAATTTATCTGCCCGAAGAAAACATGGGGATACGTCTAGAAGACGATGTGGTTATACAAGAAAAGGGTGCTCCCAAAAATTTGATGGCTAATATTCCTATCGAAATGGATGAGATAGAGGATTTGATGAACTCTTAAGAAGAAACAGGAACACTTTTTTAATTGTCGATAGATTAACATATTAGAGTTTAAAACATTAACTTTATTATGATTTTAAAGAAGATAATTATGAAAAATCTATTCCTGTTAAACTTTTTTCTTCTTTTTGTGGTTTCAGTAAACGCTCAAAATTATCAATCTTTTTTTGGTGAGGAAGATACCCGCGTTATATATGTACATGATGACGGGACGCTGGGTGAAGACCCACGATTTTTAGATTCGCTTTCTATCACGACAGAAGTCGTTTCAGCAGATGGTGAAATTTTAAAAAAAGCAGATCATTTTAAGTATAATCAAACGGAACCCCCCATTTCTTCTTATTATAGGGAGGATTTGGAAGAAGGCAAGTTATGGTATCGGCCAACAATTGATGCTGAGGAATATTTAATAGCAGATTTATCACTAGAAATTGGAGACACTACTGATATTTTTTCACCTTTTTTTGGAGGTGATGATAACACGTATACTGTTAGTGACATAGCCTATGATGGCAATTATAAAATTATATATTTTGAAACTTTTTGGTTCGGTGAAATATTTATCAAAGAAGGGGTATTGCCAATGATGTTTAATGGACAAGTTCCTCTTCCTGAAGGACTTGATTATTTTCTTACATATTTTACAGTATGTGTTGAAAAAGATGGAAATCAGGTGTTTAGAATTGATGAAATTTGGGATATCGATATTGAGGACCCAATCAATAATTGGGTAAGTTGTAAATTGATAGACATTCAAAATTTAAGCAACAAAACTTTTGATCAGAACCAATATACAATTTATCCAAATCCAACGTTTGATAAATTAAATATTGATACTCGTGGAAACATAGTTAATCATATTGAATTGTTTAACCCGCAAGGGAAAAGATTGATGAAGACTTCGCATAATAATTCAAATCAAATTGATGTTTCTCATTTAAGTCCTGGTATTTACTTTATTAAACTTAACACGGATAAAAATAGTATGATTCATAAATTTGTAAAAAAATAGTCAGTTTAAAAAAACACCCAAATTTAAAATTTATCCCTTGTAGAAATTACAAGGGCTTTTTATTACTATGACATTCACTTATAAACAAACGTCAATTCACTATTCCTCTATAGGTGTTGGCGAGCCTCTTATTTTAATCCACGGGTTTTTAGAAAATAAAAATATGTGGACTACTCTTCAAAGTGGGCTTTCTAAAAACTATAGGGTTTTGGCGATAGATTTGCCAGGCCATGGCGAGACCGAAGCGATTGGATATATCCATACAATGGAGGATTATGCCGAAATCCTTTTAGCCCTAATCCAATTTGAAAATCTTCAACAAGTTAGCCTCATTGGTCATTCTATGGGAGGTTATGTGGCTTTAGCTTTAGCTGATTCGAGCTTTGGAAGGGTTTCAGGCAAAATCAATAAACTGCTACTTTTAAATTCTACCCCTTTAGCCGATTCTGATATTCGGAAGCAAGAGCGGAATAGAGCGATAGCGATGATACAAACATACCCGCAAGCTTTTGTAGCTATGGCTGTAAAACACTTATTTTTACCCCAAGACCAAGACCGATTTTCTTCTGAAATCGATATCGCTATCCTTGAAGCTAAAAACTGTTCACAAAAAGGAATTATCAATACGCTGAAAGGCTTACGAGATCGAAAAGAAAGAATAGAAGTACTAAAAAAAATGCACGATAAGAGTCTAATAATCTTAGGGGCTCTAGACGGAGTTATAGATGTTGATGCAACAAGAGCTGTTGCTCAGGCCACGCATACTAGACTTGAAGTTTTACCGGGCGGCCATATGTCTTATATTGAACATCCAGAGGTGCTTTTGAGCACTTTAAAAGAGTTTTTATCGCAATAATGTAGGAGTGAACCCTTTTACTAGTTGACCAATGTGCCAGTGAACCGGTCACATAGTTAGTTTTAAATTTTTTGCTTAGGATCTCGAGGGCTTGGGCTAGTTTCTATAAGTCACTTCCTGTTAATTTACGGTAAGTTCTAAGGGCATTACTGTCGGTAAGTGAAGCGACGTGAGAACATACATCTATAAGCCAATCCTCGAGCTTAGATTCAGAAAAATCAAAGTCTTTGAGGAAATTTTTTAGAATCAATTTATCGAAATTGCTTGCCTCCCCAGCATGCTCATGTTCTACAGCCGTGGTAAAATCATCTAAAATCTTAGTCAAAATTTTATAGCCAGCAATCTCTTTGTCCAACACCTCCTGGCTTTGGTAAATGTTTTTAATACTGATCTTGATAATATCCTCTATTTGAACCTTGTAAGTGGATTTGTCCAGCAAAGCCGTGTGATAATCTCCATTTAAAATAGCTTCTTCATTCTCCATGAAAAGAGCGACAGCATCCTCAATTAAAGCGCCTATGGCCAAAGATCTTAGGTAGCTAATTCTATTTTTGGTAGTAGAAAGCTGTGAATACTTGGTTGTATTTATGTTCTTATGAACAATTTTGGACAAATACTCCAAGGCAAACTCCTCTTGAATTAAACCTAGATTGATTCCATCTTCAAAATCGATAATGGTATAACAAATATCATCTGCCGCTTCTACCAAAAAGGCTAAAGGATGCCGCTTGTAGCGAATATTATCTCCTTCCATAACTTCTTGTAAACCCAATTCCTCTGCAACATCTTGAAACTTTTCCTGTTGCTGATGAAAGAATCCAAACTTCTTATCCGCGACTTGTTGGGTTGGTTTGTGAGGAAGTGAGGCTTTTGGGTATTTGGTAAAGGCTCCTAAAGTTGCATAGGAAAGCCGAAGACCGCCCGGGGAACCATATTTGTCATCGGAAAGGAGTTTGAAACCGTTGGCGTTCCCTTCAAACTTGGATAAGTCCTGATAAACAACATCCGATAATTTTGATTTGAATCGTTTGCCATTTCCAAATTTGAAATAATCTCCAATAGCTCGTTCTCCACTGTGCCCAAAAGGAGGGTTTCCGATATCGTGAGCTAAGGCAGCAGCAGCTACAATTGCTCCAAAATCGTTGAAGTGATGACCGTGAGTGCCTTGTAATTGGGGGTGTTTCTCTAAGATCTTTTTTCCTACCAAACGGCCTAAAGATCTACCAACAACAGAAACTTCTAGGCTATGGGTTAATCGCGTATGAACAAAGTCGGTTTTAGACAAGGGAATCACTTGAGTTTTATCTTGTAAACTTCTAAACTCTGAAGAGAAAATAACGCGATCGTAATCGACTTCAAACCCTAAACGGGTATCATCTTGTTCTTTGCGTATGCGTTTATTGGTGTCGCCTTGGCGCTTAAGTGATAAAAGAGATTCCCAGGTTGGCATGCGTTTTAGTTTGTGTCAAATGTAAGGAATTCTATAAAGTGATTACCCCGAAAATAATACCATATTTAAGCAGCTTTTTCTAGGCTGAGTGATAACTGTTTCTCTAAGAATTGAGTTAATACGTTCAATTCTTATTTTGGTAGTAATTTCAAAAGAATCTAAACAGGAGGCCTGCCGGCTAAGATCATTATTTTTAAATAGTCCAAAGACATTCAAATTTTAAATACTGGATTCGTAGTTATATAACTGATTTTATAGTTTACATTTGAAATACAAATATAGCACCTCATGAAAAACCCAGAAAAACTTACCCTTAAAGAAGAAGAAGTGATGAGTGTTTTGTGGAAGCTCGAAAAGGCTTTTGTTAAAGAGATCGTTTCAGAACTTCAAGGCAAGAACCATTATAATACTATTTCTACGATCGTAAGACAATTGGAAGAGAAGGGTTTTGTGTCCTATACGTCCTTTGGTAAAAGCCATCAGTACTATCCTATTATAGAAAGAGAAACCTATAGCGCTACGGTTATGGATCAAAATTCCAATCGGTTTTTCGAAGGCTCCTATAAAAGCATGGTGTCTTTTTTTGCTCAACAGGAAAAAATAACCGAAAAAGACCTCGAAGATATTTTAGAACTCATCAAAAACAAGAGCTAATGGACTTATTGATATACTTAGCTAAAGTTTCTTGTATTTTAACTCTATTCTGGCTGATTTACAGCCTGTTTTTGGAATCCGAAACTTACCATAGATTAAAGCGAGCTTACCTTCATTTGGGATATATGTTAAGCTTGATTTTACCGCTCTTTACATTTACGAAAATTGAAGAAATCAATTTTACAGCGTCTAGCATTATTCCAATTTCTTCTGAATTTGCCACTACTGAAATTTCAAGAACTAGAATGGAATTGTTATGGTCTTTTATGACTGAAAATTCCGTCATCGAACTTATATACGTGGGTATTTCCTTACTATTTATAGCCTTTTTATTGATCAAATTCTATAAACTTTTAAAGGTTTTGAACCGTTCTAAAGCATTTAAAAAAGAGGGCTTTATTCACGTCAATCAATCTATTCCAGAAGGTGCTTTTTCATTTTTGAATTATATTGTTTATGATCCAAACCTCTATTCTGAAGAAGAAATGAAACTCATTTTAGCTCATGAAAAAGCACATGTGGTCTATAAACACAGTTTTGATATTCTTTTGTCACATATTTATAATAGTTTCTTTTGGTTCAATCCGTTTGCCTGGTTATATCAAAAAAGTTTAGTCTTAAATCTAGAATACGAAGCTGATGCCAAAGCAGTATCAGAAACTGCAAAAGCAGACTATCAAATGACGCTGTATAAAATAACAGAACAACATTTCAAATCGCAATTGCAACATTCCTTTCATCAATCCCCCATTAAAAAAAGAATCGCTATGCTCAACAAAAACAATCAAACACAATCGCTTTGGAAACTGTTTATCGTTTCTCCTTTATTAGTCGTTTTCTTTCTTCTTTTTCAAGTCGAAACCAAGGCTCAGATTAAAGAATCGGTGACAACTTCAGACGCTAAGATCACGAAGGTTGAAGTCATTTACGATGCTAATACTACTCTAGAAGAGATAGAGTCTGACGTTTCATTTCTAAAAGAAGATTTTGATATTGATATGACCTTTTCTGAAGTCAGATTTGGAGCTAAGGGTAAATTATTATCAATTTCCTTGGCTGTAGAGACCAATGATGGTTTCAGTGGGTCTGTAAGTTCTTCTGATGTTGCTTCAAGGCCGGTTTATTTCTTCAGAGACTTCTCTAAAGATGCCGAGATTCCATTTGGAGTAGGAACTAAATCTAAATCAGAAATGGATTCAGCAAAGAATTATGAGACGATAAAGAATGCAGAGAACTTTATCATTAATGGGAAAAAGATAGATAAAGAAGAACTGGTTGGCAATTATATTCCAGTTGAAGAATATCAATATGATGATAAATCTAAGACCTTATCTATAACGACAAAATCTGAATTTTCCCAGCCTTATTTTTCAGACGTGTTAGAGTTGGTTAAAGAACTTAAAATCAAACCAGTAGACAGGGTTTTTGAAGAGTCTATATTTATTAGGTTAACATCTGAATATAAAGTTACCATGATGAAAATAACTGATTTCAAAGTATCAGAAACTCCAAAGGAGTCTTTAAGAGCTAAAAACATTTCTCTCTCAAATGCATCTACTAAGCCTAAAAGATCTTTCTTAGATTTTAAAAGTAAATATGACAATCAAGATATGGTCATATTTGTGGATGGTGTTAAGGCAGAAAGAGGAAAAACTGTGAATATCAACACAAATGAAATAGAATCTGTAGAACTCCTAAAATCTACAGAAGAACTTAAAGCCGAAGGTTATAATTCAAATTTTATTAAAGGTGTAATTAAAATCACCAGTAAAAAAGGGAGTGCGGAAAATGCGTCTCAAGTTCAAAATTCTCAAGATAAGTATAGATCAGCATTGAACCAGCATGGATCTGTCATTTACATAGTTGACGGTAAGGAAATAGATCAAAAATCATCAAATAAAATCGAGCCTAACCAAATCAAATCTATGGAGTTTATAAAATCACCTAACGACATAAAAGAAGCGGGTTATGACCCCAAAGACATTGACGGATTAATTAAAATCAACACCAAAAAAGAGAATACTAACAATACATCAGAATCAGAAAATGCTTATATGAAGCATAGGCGTGAGCTTAATTCAATTGACAAAAAGCTTATTTATATAGTGGATGGCGAAAAGGTAAATGGAAAATCGTTGAATAATTATAAACCTGAACAAATCAAATCTTTTGACTTTATTAAATCGCCTTACGACATAAAAGAAGCAGGATATGACCCCAAAAAAGTGGATGGTTTAATAAAAATTACCACCAAAAAAGAAGTCAAAGAATAATAATCTAGTGATTAGCTCAAAGAAAAAACCGCTTCAAAACTTCTCTTGTCACCTTGAACTTGTTTCAAGGTCTTTATTCAAATTGATCATCAGTTGAATAAGATTCTGAAATAAATTCAGAATGACAAGAATACAGGTTTTGAGACGGCTTAATTATTTAGCAAAATTATCTAATTATAAAACCCCAGTAAATTTATATTTACCGGGGTTTTATAATTAGGTGCAGTTTATATTATGATCCGCACATTAGACAATCGTCGCCTTCAGACTCTTTGGACTGCTTGATCAGTGCTTTTAGCTCTTCTGGGCTCAATGAAGAATCGTCAGTGACTTTTACGGGTTGACTTTGAGCGTCTTGATAAGTCTTTGCCGCATTTTCTGCCACCTGGCTAGGCCCTTCCTTTTCTTTCTTTTCGTTTTTCAAAGTAAACTTGATCGCATCTACTGCAGACTTGGTTCTCAAATAATACATTCCTGTTTTTAAGCCACTTTTCCAAGCATAGAAATGCATAGACGTTAGTTTAGCGAATGTAGCCCCTTCCATAAATAAGTTTAAGGATTGAGACTGATCTATAAAATATCCGCGTTGTCTGGACATATCTATAATGTCTTTCATTGATAATTCCCAAACGGTTTTATATAATTCTTTGATGTCATCTGGAATAATATCGATGCCTTGTACAGAGCCGTTAGCTCTCATGATGGCATCTTTAAGATCATCATCCCACAAGCCAAGACTTACTAAGTCTTTCAACAAGTGTTTGTTGACAACAATGAACTCTCCAGAAAGGACACGGCGAGTATAAATATTTGACGTGTAGGGTTCAAATGCTTCGTTATTTCCTAAGATTTGAGAAGTAGATGCTGTTGGCATTGGTGCCATTAATAAAGAATTACGTACTCCGTGCTTCATCACTTTTTCTCTCAATTTACTCCAGTCCCAACGCCCGCTTACGTCTTTATCAGTTAGACCCCAAAGGTTGTATTGAAATTCTCCTTTGCTGATTGGTGACCCCTCAAAAGAGGAGTAAGGCCCTTCTATTTTAGCCAATTCCATAGAGGATTCTACAGCTGCAAAATATAAAGTCTCAAAAATATCTTGATTCAATTTCTTAGCCTCATCAGAGGTGAAAGGCAGTCTCAACATGATAAACGCATCTGCCAAGCCTTGAATACCAAGACCTACTGGTCTATGGCGCATGTTAGAATTTTCTGCTTCTTTGACGGGATAGTAGTTTCTATCGATTACCTTGTTCAAGTTCCTGATGACTTGCTTTGTAATCTTATATAATTCTTTGTGGTCGAACTCACCGTTTTTAACAAACATAGGTAAGGCGATAGACGCCAAATTACAAACCGCTACTTCATCTGGGCTTGTGTACTCCATGATTTCGGTACATAAGTTGGAAGACCGAATGGTACCTAGATTCTTTTGGTTGGACTTACGGTTAGCAGCATCCTTATAAAGCATATAAGGCGTTCCCGTTTCAATTTGAGATTCTAAGATTTTCTCCCAAAGCTCTCTAGCCTTTATAGTTTTACGACCTTTATTTTCTTGTTCGTATTTGAGGTATAACTCATCAAACTCTTCGCCGTGAACATTATAAAGGTTTGGGCATTCGTTTGGACACATTAAGGTCCAAGTCGAATTTTCCTCTACACGTTTCATAAACAAGTCTGGAATCCACATCGCATAAAACAAGTCACGCGCTCTCATTTCTTCTGCACCGTGATTTTTCTTAAGGTCCAAAAAACTAAAAATATCGGCGTGCCATGGCTCAACATACATGGCAAACGATCCTTTACGTTTTCCTCCACCTTGGTCCACATATCTTGCGGTGTCATTAAATACACGAAGCATTGGGACAATCCCGTTGGAGGTTCCATTGGTACCAGCAATATAGGAGCCCGTAGCTCTTATGTTATGAATAGATAAACCTATTCCTCCAGCAGATTGTGAAATTCTAGCAGTTTGTTTTAAAGTGTCATAAATCCCATCAATACTATCATCTTTCATTGTTAGTAAGAAACAGGATGACATTTGTGGCTTTGGAGTTCCAGAATTGAAAAGGGTTGGTGTCGCGTGGGTAAAATACTTTTTGGACATCAACTCGTAAGTTTCCAGTGCAGATTCCAAATCTTCACCGTGGATACCAAGAGAAACACGCATTAACATATGCTGAGGTCGCTCTACGATTTTTCCATTCAATTTTAGAAGATAAGATCTTTCTAAAGTTTTAAAACCAAAATAATCGTAGTTGAAATCTCTACTGTATATAATTCTAGAGTCTAATTCTTCTCTGTTTTCCTCGATGATTTTGTAAACGTCATCAGCAATAAGTGGGGATTTTTTATTATTACGAGGATTCACATACTCATAAAGATCTGTCATCACTTCACTAAACGACTTCTTGGTATTTTTATGAAGGTTGGACACAGAAATTCTAGCAGCAAGATGAGCATAATCGGGATGGCTCACCGTCATAGTCGCAGAAATTTCTGCAGCCAAATTATCCAATTCACTTGTGGTCACACCATCATAAAGACCCTCTATAACACGCATAGCTACTTTTGGGGGCTCTACCAATGGATTTAAGCCATAGCATAGCTTTCTAATTCTAGCTGTAATTTTATCGAACATTACAGGTTCTTTTTGTCCATTTCTTTTAATGACGTGCATAATCAAGTGTATTTAGAGTACAGAGCCAAGAAACCCTGCGGTAATTAATAATCTAATTTAAAAGCAAACTAAAGTCTACAGATTTTAGAAATCGGCGTCGAAGCTAATCTTGCTATCTTCTTCTTTATTTTTGTTCATCACACCCGCTTTTTGGTATTCCCCAACTCTTTTTTCAAAGAAGTTGGTTTTCCCTTGAAGCGAAATCATATCCATAAAGTCAAACGGATTCGCCGTTCCATATTCTTTGTCACATCCTAGTTCAAAAAGCAGCCTGTCTGCTACGAACTCAAGATATTGTGTCATGAGATTAGAATTCATACCAATAAGGCTTACTGGAAGAGATTCTGTAACAAATTCGCGTTCAATAGTTAGAGCATCCACAATGATCGCTCTAATACGTTCTTTAGGAACTTGATTCACTAAATGTTCGTTATGTAAATGCACTGCAAAATCACAATGAACACCTTCGTCTCTAGAAATCAATTCGTTAGAAAAAGTAAGACCTGGCATCAAGCCACGTTTCTTCAACCAAAATATTGAACAAAAAGCACCAGAGAAAAAGATACCTTCTACAGCTGCAAAAGCAATAAGACGCTCAGCAAACGAATCGGATTCGATCCATTGTAAGGCCCAATCTGCTTTCTTTTTGATGGCAGGGAAATTCTCAATAGCTTTAAAAAGTTGATCCTTTTCTTTATCGTCATCGACATAGGTATCGATCAATAGCGAATAGGTTTCAGAATGAATATTTTCCACCATGATTTGGAATCCGTAGAAAAATTTCGCTTCGGTATATTGAACTTCATTTACGAAGTTTTCAGCAAGATTTTCGTTGACGATTCCATCGGATGCAGCAAAAAAAGCAAGAATATGTTTGATGAAATATTTCTCGTCTTCGCTCAGTTTGGTTTTCCAATCGGTGATGTCTTGTTGGAGATCTATTTCCTCTGCAGTCCAGAAGCTCGCCTCACATTTTTTGTACCATTCCCATATGTCGGGGTGTGTGATGGGGAAGAGGACAAATCTATTTTTGTTTTCTTCTAAAATAGGTTCAATTTGCGCCATAGGTTTATGATTTTGAGAGGTTTGGTATTTGTAATTGTTCTAAACAAATATGAAAATAAATCACTTAAATTTCTTTGAATTCAGTCGAAAGTTATCCACAAAGTTATCCACAATGGATCTAACTCCTGTAAACTAAAGGATTGCAACTTTAAAAAATTAAACTTTAAGACTTGTTGAATTTAATTTTGGAAAGTTTAATAGTAAATCTTAAGTGTTTATTTCTTCTACCGCTTGTTCCAATTCGGCATACCACTCTTCTCCAAATTTTCGAATCAAGGCGTTTTTGGTGAATTTGTAAACAGGCATTTCGAGGCTTTTACCTAAAGTACAAGCATCACTACAAATATCCCAGCGATCGTAATTAACCGCATGAAGTTCGGTTAATTTTTGGACCCCCTTGCATTTTTAAATGTTCAACATATTAGTTATACTTAATTTATAAAATATGTGAGGTTGTATTTTCTAGAGCAGTTTTTTTTTTAAATTTGATTCTATATTTATCTGCTTTTTTCAGTTAATTTATTTTGAGATATTACATATATGATTACTTTTACAAAAATAAAGGCTAGGTCAAAACCTAGCCTTTAAATTAAGTTCTGACTAAGTAAACTAACAGAACAATTAATGAAAGGAACAAATTTGCTTCAAACATTTTTCTAGATTTTTGAGGTTTATATTAAAAGTCAAGATGCCAGTCTTGACTTTTTTATTTGGAAACTAATCCTTTACAAATATGAGAAGGATGTTGGTAAGCCTCTTTGGATTCAGTCGAAAGTTACCCACAAAGTTATCCACAACGGATCTACCTCCTGTAAACTAAAGGATTGCAACCTTAAAAAATTAAACTTTAAGACTTGTTGAATTTAATTTTGGAAAGTTTAATAGTAAATCTTAAGTGTTTATTTCTTCTACCGCTTGTTCCAATTCGGCATACCACTCTTCTCCAAATTTTCGAATCAAGGCGTTTTTGGTGAATTTGTAAACTGGCATTTCGAGGCTTTTACCTAAAGTACAAGCATCACTACAAATATCCCAGCGATCGTAATTAACCGCATGAAGTTCGGTTAATTTTTGGACCCGAATAGGATAGAGTTCACAAGAAACCGGTTTTTTGAAGTCGATTTCACCTGCGCGATAGGCTGTCTCAATGCCACAAAGTGCTGTACCATTTTCTGTAAAATTGACGTAAGCACATTCTTTACCTTCAACTAAAGGAGTCTCTGGTTCTTCGAAATCTGACATGATATGAGTACCTTGAGCTTCTATAGCGGCAATGCCTTCTGGTCTCAAAAAAGGTTTTACTTTTGGATAGATCGTTTCTAAAATAGTAAGCTCTTCGGGATCTAAGGGAGCTCCTGAATCTCCTGCAACGCAACACTCTCCTTTACAAGCCGATAGGTTGCAAGCAAATTCGTTGTTGATAATTGCTTCAGAAATAAGTGTTTTTCCTATTTGAATCATAGCTGCAAAGCTAGCTAATTATTCAGTGTGTTTGAGTTTGGCCTTATAGAATTCAAAGTAAAGGGGTTAAAAAATAAATTTAACTTAAATTTGATATTCCAGACTCTTTATGAGTATTGGTAATCCTTTAAGCAGAATTACTTTTGCAAAAATTATGAGTAACGTATTATGTTCGATTTTAAACAAATTTTCACCGCTGGGATGATTCTTTTTGCGGTGATAGATATTGTAGGAAGTATCCCGATTATTGTAGACCTAAGGAAAAAAGTGGGTCATATACAAAGCGAAAAAGCATCTATCGTTGCTTGTATTTTGATGATTGCTTTTCTCTTTGTTGGAGAGACCATCCTCAACCTTATTGGCATAGACGTGAACTCGTTTGCCGTAGCTGGAGCCTTCATTATTTTCTTCTTGGCCATAGAAATGATTCTGGGCATACAACTTTATAAAGATGATGCTCCAGAAACTGCCGCTATAGTTCCTCTAGCCTTTCCTCTTATCGCTGGGGCTGGAACAATGACCTCCATATTGTCGCTGAAGTCTGAATTTGATACTCCCAATATTATCGTGGCCATAATATTGAACATTATCGTGGTTTATGCAGTCTTAAAGTCTTCTAAAAAAATTGAAAAACTTTTCGGAAAACAGGGGATTTCTGTCATCAGGAAGATATTTGGTGTAATTTTGTTGGCCATAGCGGTGAAGTTATTCGCCACTAACATTCAGAGTTTATTCAATTAATAGTTATGAAGTATTTTATTTATTTCCTTATTCTCTCTGCCATTGGTCTTTTAATTTTTAGTGGAACATTGGTCAATCCAGATGACCTAGTAGGAGATCAAAAAAGTTTTACGGGAGTTTTAGGGATACTAGTCTGCTTATGTATTATAATCCTCTTATTCATCCTCTTGCTTTCAAGAAAACTAAAAGAGAGGTACGAGAGTTGATTGATTAATTTAAAGTCATTTAAAAAAAACGCTTCAGACCAATTAAAGTTTGAAGCGTTTTTTATGGATATAAAAATATACAGCTCTATTCTTCTGTAACTTTTATTCGATTATCATCGGAATCTGTATCTATAAGTTTATTGAAAGGGTCAATCCCAACTTCTAAAGGTTTTTTATCAACAATAATGCTGAAATTATTTTTGATTTCAGATATCAAATGCTTTTTAAGGTATAGTACATTTTCTTTTCTGATATCGTCTAAGCTCTCATCGGATTCTCCAAAAACACCAACTTCTATATAATCCTTTAGAGGTAGAGATTCTAGATTCTGGTCATCTGTTTCCAAAACTAAACCCTCGCCTTCAGCATCGCTAAATTCCTTTTCTCCCTTTTCTGAGGATCTGTATTTCTGGACATTCACCTCAAAATTAACCTCATATTGACCGTTTTCAAGTACTTTATAATTAGCTTTAAGGGCGTGGTTATCGTAAAGTGTGATAGTTTCAAACATATCTTTTATCAAATACTGAAGAGAATCTGGGGTCTGAGATTTCAAAAGATTTACAAATTCTACTGAAGTTGTGTACGGTGGCTCCTGAAATGCGACTTGATCTACGTAGGTTTTCAAGATGTTATTCATTTTCTTTTCACCCAAATAATCACTCATAGCATAAAGCACTAGCGACCCTTTATTGTAATGGATATATTGTTGATTTTCATTATACATCAAAGGCAATTCTTTTTGACTTTCGAAACGACGGCCTCTTAGGTATTTATCCAAAGCGTCTTTCAAAAACACTCGCATCTGTTCTGCGCCGTATTCCTTCTCTAGAACTTTTAGCGAACTATATTCAGACATACTTTCAGAAAGTAAAGTTGCCCCACGTACATTGGCGCCAATGACTTGATGTGCCCACCACTGGTGAGCCACTTCGTGTGCAGTTACACTAAAAGGGTAATCTACGCTTTCATTATCTTCATCATCAACTTTGGCTATAAAACCAATCGCTTCCGAATAGGGAACAGTGTTGGCAAAGGATTGAGCAAACGAGCCTGAAGTAACTGGAAATTCCAAAATGCGAAGTTGTTTGAATTGGTATGGACTGAAATTTTCTGAATAATAGGCTAGAGATTTTTTGGTTGCATTTACCATCCTTTCAATGTTATAATCGTGGGGTTTATGATAAAACACTTGGATGTTTACATCATTCCAGCGGTCTTCATACACTTCGTATTCTGCAGAATTAAAGGCGTAGAAATTTAATATTTTCTTGTCCATTTTGTAATTAAAATATTTTCTATCACCTTCAATCCATTCTTTCTGAAGATAGCCCGGCGCAATGGCAATTTGATCTTTAGAGGTGGATACTGTGGTTTCAAAATCTATCCAATCTGCATCACTAGAGATATAAGTGTTTCCTAAAGCTGTGGAATCATAAGGTGAATTCATCCGTTCTTTAGGCTCTAATCCATACTTTTCTCGGGTTTTATTATTTTGAATTTCTCTATTTTCATTGTAACCAAAACTGGGAAAAATTTGATTATTGATAAACGTCCCATTGGTTCTTACTGGAGAATTTGACGTCAAAATAGTATTGGGTTTATTCTCCATTTCAAAAGTGAATTTTACTTCTTCTCCAGGAGATAAATTTTTATTGAATTTGAATATTTCAAAATCATAAAGAGTATCCTTTAACACTACTTTTCCTGCTTTTTCAAAGGCATAAGATTGTGGGTAGTCGTTCAAGTTAATGAATACAGAATCTATAGGGCTTTCAGTTTTGTTTTTCAGAATGAACTCCCCTTTTGCCTTGAAATCTCGAGTCTCAGGATATAAATCAAAATCGATATTGACACTTGTAATTCTGGGTTGCGCCAACTCTTTATATTTTGAAAATTGGTTTTCAAAATCAACACGGAGCTGTTCTACTTCGTTTCCAGAAAAGCGTTTATTGACAACATTATCGGTATAATAAATCCAAGAACCAATACTTATAAAAAGAAGCAGACTTAAGGCAACAATAGATTTTTGGAGTGGATTAAAATTCTGCTTTGCCCTCTCAACCCTTTGTTTTACAGAATAAGATAGGCCTCTACGATAAAATAATAGGGCCAAAACATACATCACCGTTGCCAAAGCAAACCAATATAGTCTGTAAATATAAAAGACCTTGAGGCCTGGACCATAACCTACCATATCAGAATAAGTGGCACCACCACCAGAGTTGAATCTGAAGATGCTTTGTTCAATACCAAAACTTGGGAGAAAAGAAAGAAAAATAAATCCTGCCAATAGAGTTATAAAACCTACGATATGATTTTTGATAAGGACATGAATAAGAAATGCCATAACCGTCCAAGCAAACACTCGTAAGTAGTCGACAGCAAAAAATTGAAATAAATACAAGTCAATTTCCAATTTGTAGTAGTCATTATAAATTTGAACGCCAATAGCTATTACCAGGGCTAAAATGTAGAAAAACGCTTGCATTTTGAAAATGGCAAAAAATTTGGACAACATAAACGACCAGTTAGGGTAAGGAGTTACATCCACCAGTTGGTTCATATTTGTGTTTTGAGCACGATTGATAAGCATGCCAGAAATCAAAAATGTGATAATAATCATAAACCCGGTAATGATTCCAAAAGCCGACTGCATCATTTCTCGCGTTACGGGATATGTAGAAGTGCCATAAATAGGAATACGCTGAGCAAGTGTAATAAAAGTAACCAGTACAGTGACGAGTGCAAAAGAAATAAACACCCAGTTCTTAAAAATGTATTTAGTTTCGAAACGGCTGTGTGTCCAGGCCATTTTCAACCAATGTTTAAACTTATAAGTTTTGCTGACTTCTGGGATTTTAATACGTACTAAACTGCCAAAATTTCTTTTAATGACACGTTCTGCTTTAGTCTTGAAAAGTCTAAATTGAATAGCCTGCTGGTTAAATTTGAACTTCACATACACAAATACGAAAATTAAAATACTAATAGCTGCCCAAAGCAATCTGTTGTAAAGCAGGTAACCTTCAAAGGGTAAATAATTTGTATTCCTATCAAAAACAGTCCAATATTCAGTTTCAAGTGATAATGCTTGTGCGCCTAAAGGATCAATGAGAGCTGCAAGGGTCTTGTTATCAACATCTGCGGCTAAAGTTTGAGCTAAACCTTGGATAACAATCAATATTAATATGCTAATAAATCCTATGAAAATATTTCTTGAAAACGTCACTACTGCAAATACAACAGCCCCAAAGAAAATAAGGTTAGGTAAAATGATTAATAAAAGGGGTTGTACGTAATTCAAAATATCAAAATCCATGAAAAGTTTTGGATTGGTTCCAGGAAAAATAGTACCGAGATAGAGACCGAAACAAATGAAAAGAATAATCATGATGACGATGCTCAATGCACTCAAAAACTTAGCAAATAGATAATTAAATTTGGTGATCGGGTAAGAATATAACACCTGGTGCATATCGTATTTAAAATCTTTACTCACCGATGCACCAATGATGGAGGGAAGTAAAAAATACAAAAACACAGCAATGATATTAATCAAACCATTAATTGCTAAAGCAGAATTCTGAAAGGTTGCGGAGGTAGTTGTGACGGTAAAATTATCAAAAAGACCACCAGATGAGGCCATTAAAATGAAGGCAAAAATAAACATGATGCCCGAATAAATATAGGTAATAGGAGTTCTAAACCAAGTCTTGATTTCGAACTTGAAAATGCTTGAAAACATAAGGATTAAGAGTTTTGGTTAGTGGCTTCAGTTTCGTCTGCTTTAAGGTGTACAAAGTACACATCACTCAAGTCTGGTTCTACTTTTTGGAATTTCTCTCCAGGTTGAGTATCGCCATAAACACGTATATTTAAAGAATTATCTTGGTTATAGTTAGTTGAAATTAAATTGAATTGAGATTCGTAAGTTTCCAAATTTTCCCGATCAATGCTAAGTCCCCAAATCTTATCTTTAAGTTCTGAAACCGCATCAATTGGTTTTTTGTGACTTAGCAATTTTCCGCCGTTCAGAATGGCCATATCGGTACACAGTTCTTTTACATCATCTACAATATGCGTAGAAAGGATAACGATATGATTGGTGCCTATTTCACGTAAGACATTAAGAAAACGATGACGCTCTGCGGGATCCAGACCAGCGGTTGGTTCATCTACAATAATAAGTTTAGGATTATTCAGCAGTAATTGGGCAATTCCAAAACGCTGTTTCATCCCACCAGAATATCCGGCTACGTGCTTGTTTTTAACACTGGAAAGATTGGTCACCTCTAGGGCATAATCCACAATCTTATTCCGTTCTTCTTTACTTGAGATTCCTTTCAATTCAGCAAAATAATGCAAGAGTTTTTCTGCCGACAATTTTGGATACACCCCAAAGGATTGTGGCAAATACCCCAAAACTTTACGCAATTCCATTTTCTGATTCAAAATATCAATCTCATCTAAGTGAATTTCACCAGAATCTGGTTGTTGCAAAGTGGCGATGGTTCGCATTAAGGTAGATTTTCCAGCGCCATTGGGTCCTAGCAATCCAAACATTCCAGAATTGATTTCTATGGAAATATTATCAAGAGCTTTTACTCCGTTTTTATAGGTTTTGGAGACATTGATGAGTTGAAGTCGATTCATAAGTAGGGTTTTAGGAAAAAGAATATTCTTAATTTATTTGTAGGCAACTAATGAAAATGTTACAACTTATCTCCAAAAGTTATCAATTTAAAATGAATTTGAGAAAAAGTAGAAGGGCTTCAATACGTAATTATATTAGTCAATATCGGTCTCTTCATTTTCATATTGAGTGGCCTCAGTCCGAGCATCATAGCCTATTTCTCGTAAATATCTTGAAAATATATCGGTATAACCGTGTGTACAAATCACTTTTTCACACTCAGTTGCCTTAATACTGTTGAGTAAGCCATCCCAATCGCAATGGTCGCTCATCACAAAACCTTTGTCAATAGCCCGTCGTCTTCTAGCTCCTCTAAAAGTCATCCAACCGCTAGCCGATGCAGTGACATAAGGGACCATTTTCCGAATCCAAGTCCCTCCATGAGCGCTGGGTGGCGCAAGCACCAAGTTTCCACTTAGTTCTTTTTTGGTGGTTTCTCGTGTGATAAGTTTAGTTTCAGGAAAATCAACAAGCGTCCTTAGCACATTCGTCATATTTTCAATAGCACCATGGGTATAGATGTCTCCAATATTAGTATCGAGGTGTTTTAGAAGCCGCTGTGCTTTCCCAAGAGAATAGCCAAAAAGGACAGATGTGCGTCCATCAGCCTTATTGTTTTGCCACCATTCATTGATGTCTGTCATTACCTCCGCTTGAGGTTTCCACTTAAAGGCAGGTAAACCAAAAGTACATTCAGTAATAAAGGTGTGGCATTTTACGGGTTCGTAGGGTGTGCAAACCCCATCGGCTTCATCTTTATAATCGCCTGTAAACACCCAGACTTCTCCTTGGTGCTCCACTCGTATTTGTGAGCTTCCAATGACATGTCCTGCGGGATGTAAACTAAATTTTACGTTGTTGATGGTAAAGCTTTCCCCATATGCTTTGCCCATTACATCTATTTCTCCCAGACGATGTTTCATAATAGGGATGTTATCGTGATGGGTAATATATTTCTTATTACCCCAGCGAGAATGGTCGGCATGTCCGTGAGAAATAATAGCTTTATCTACTTTCCTCCAAGGATCAAGATAGACATCTGCCTTGGCGCAGTAAATTCCATTTTGATTGAAAGCTAGTAAGGGTTCTTGCATAAGGTATATTTAAGCCTAATTTTAGTCCTCAATAACTTGGATATTTCCACCTAGTTTAACGTTTTGGCTTATGGAAGAAGGACTCCCATAAATATCAATATCACCTCCAGCAGTCACACTAGCGCTGCAACTATCGGTAGAAAACACGGTAGCTTCTCCCCCGTAGCTTACACTTATACTTGTATTTTCAGTTTCCAGATTCTGGCCATCGTAAGAGCCTCCTGTTTTTAATTCTATGTTTTGGTTATTAGCAAAACCAACTAAACTAACGCTAGCACCAGTTACTGATTTAACAGCTAAATTTTTGACTTCAATTTCACCACCAATATAGCTCCCTTCAGAGGCGATAAGGCTGAGTTCCTCCTGCTGGACTTTGTTCATGAATTCTACTTCAGAACCACTTCTTGCCTTCAATTCTTCAACTTTATGGGTATATACCGTAACCAAAATTTCAGTTTCAGAAAAGAGTTGACCTAATGGTAAGCTCAATTCCAATTCACCATTTTTAATGTCAACATCTACTTTCTCTCTCTCAGAGCCTTTTATATCGATTCTGCTTTCGTCTGAATTAGTGATGATTTCAACAAAAAGTCCTGTAGAGACTTTGATTTTTGTAAATTCATCTCCTGGTGAAATAGATTTTACCTGTGAAAAGGCAGAAGAACCAAGAATAAGAAATAAGCAGGCTATAAAATTGATTTTAACTTTCATGAGTATTGTTTTTTAAGTACAGATCAAAAATACTGGAATCTGTTTTACTATGGCATTAATTTTTACCCAAAACTTGGGCATAAGTATTTTTATGGTTTAAGTATATTTGACCCAGAATTATATTGCATGAAACTTCCCGAAGGAAAAAAGATTTACTTTTCTAGCGATAATCACCTCGGTGCGCCCTCGTATTCAGAAAGTCTAAAGCGAGAAAAAGTTTTTGTCTCTTGGCTAGATCACATTAAAAGTGATGCTCATGCCGTCTTTTTGTTGGGGGATCTCTTCGATTTCTGGTTCGAATACCGAGAAGTGGTTCCCAAAGGCTTTGTAAGAACGCTTGGTAAACTTGCTGAGCTTAGTGATGCTGGAATAGAGATTTATTATTTCGTAGGAAATCACGACCTATGGATGAAAGGTTATTTTGAAAAAGAGCTTAACATACCTGTTTTTCATGAACCACAAGTGTTTGAAATAAATTCAGCTGTTTTTTTTATCGGTCACGGAGATGGTTTAGGGCCTGGTGATTTGGGCTATAAACGAATGAAGAAGGTCTTTACTCACCCTGTTTCCAAATGGCTTTTCAAATGGCTACATCCAGATTTAGGAGTGCGATTGGCCAGACACCTTTCGGTGAAAAATAAACTTATTTCTGGAGATGAAGACGCCAAATTTTTAGGGGAGGAGAACGAGTGGTTAGCTCAGTATTGTAAACGCAAACTATTATCTTCTCATTATGATTACTTTGTATTTGGCCACAGACATTTACCTATGGAAATCGAAGTTGGAGAAACTTCCAAATACATCAATTTAGGAGACTGGATTTCTCACTATACTTATGGAGTATTTGACGGAAAAGAATTTACATTAGAAAAACTCGATAAAAAAACCCTGCGTACAAAGTAAACAGGGTTTATAATCTATATTTAAAAAGGTATATTTACTTAATAGACTTAGACTCTTTTTTGGTCTCGCTATCATCGTCTTCCTTAGATGCATCTTTGAATTCCTTAATTCCGCTACCTAATCCTCTCATCAATTCTGGTATTTTCTTTCCACCAAACAACAGTAAAATCGCAATACCAATGATGACCCATTGCCATGGTCCAACCATTCCCATTATTACATTAAGTGCATTCATAGCTTTAAAATTTAATACAAAATTAGTGATAAAAATCTAAACCAAAGGTTTGTGATTCTAAAACCTACATAAATTAACTTTATTCTATCTTTGTAGGAGTTAAAATACTATGAGGTCACCTAAAAAAGATAAACGAAAAGTTAAGCAAAAGCTGCTACATAAGTATCGTTTGGTCATACTGAATGAAGATACTTTTGAAGAGAGGCTGTCATTTCAATTGTCTAAATTAAACGTAATCATCTTAACAGCAATATCTACTTTATTATTGATTTCTGGAACAGCGCTCCTAATTGCTTTTACACCAATAAGAGAGTTTATTCCTGGATATTCTTCATTAAAATTAAAAAACAAAGCCACACGATTAACGATTACAGTAGATTCCTTAACGGCAGTTGTAGAAAAAAATGATGTCTACTTTAAGTCGATACGGAATATGCTCACCGGGCAATTGGATTCATTAAGCACAAATGACGCCTATTCTATAAACGACGCAAAACCTGTAGATCCTGAAACAGTAAATCTATATGCCTCTCAACAGGATTCCATTTTACGAGAAAAAGTAGAACAGGAAGATAAATACAGTCTTTTGGAAAGAGCAACTTTTAATGCTAATTTCACTCTTTTTCCTCCAGTTTCTGGTCAAATTTCTGAAGAGTATAATGCCGAAGCCAAACACTATGCAGTAGATATTGTTACAGAAAAAGATGAACCTGTAAAAGCGACTTTAGATGGTACAGTTATTTTTTCAGAATGGTCTGTTGAAACCGGGTATGTGATCATCATTGAGCATAGCCACGGATTAATATCTGTATATAAACACAATAACTCGTTGTTAAAAAGTCAAGGCGACTTGGTAACCGCAGGAGAAGTGATCGCAGTAGTTGGGGATACAGGAGAATTTTCTTATGGTCCACACTTACATTTTGAACTTTGGGTAGATGGATATCCCGTCAACCCATCCGATTACATAAATTTTGAATAAGAACTTATGTCCTTTAAACCTATAGCAGCAAAATTATTTGCTAAATACATTACATTACAAATTAAAAGTTGGTCTTCTCGACCCGAAGAGACTCAGCGTAAAGTTTTCAAAAGCCTGGTAAAAGAAGGTCGCAAAACTAAATTTGGAAAAGATCACCGATTCGATGAGATCGAAACCTTCGAAGATTTTTTTGGTCGCATACCCATTCAAGATTATGAAGGATTAAAACCTTATATAGACCAAGTCGTCGACGGCAAAGAAGATATTTTATGGCCAGGAAAGCCTCTATACTTTGCAAAAACCTCTGGAACGACAAGCGGGGCTAAATACATACCTTTAACCAAGGATTCTATCCCAACCCATACCAGTGCTGCTAGAAATGCTATATTATCTTATATCGCAGAAACCGGTAACTCTAGTTTTGTAGATGGTAAAATGATCTTTTTACAAGGTAGCCCAGAATTGAACGAAAAAAACGGAATTTACTTTGGAAGACTTTCTGGGATTGTCGCTCATTTTGTCCCCAATTATCTTCAGAAAAACAGATTACCAAGTTGGGAAACCAATTGTATAGAAGATTGGGATAAAAAAATAAATAAAATCGTAGAGGAAACTTACAACCAAGACATGACCATCATCAGTGGTATTCCATCTTGGGTACAGATTTATTTTGAAAGACTAAAAGATAAAACTGGAAAGTCCATTTCAGAACTTTTTCCTAACCTTAAGCTATTTATTTATGGAGGAGTAAATTATGAACCCTACCGTTCAAAATTTGAAAATCTAATAGGGGGTTCTGTTAACAGTATAGAACTTTATCCTGCCTCTGAAGGGTTCTTTGCTTTTCAAGACTCTCAAACAGCAAATGGGATGCTTCTTCAGTTAAACTCGGGTATATTTTACGAGTTCATCAAGGCCGATGAGTTCTTTGAGGAGACTCCTGAAATACTAACTATAGGAGACGTGCAAGTCGATGTAAATTATGTGATGATTATCTCTACCAATGCAGGCTTATGGAGGTATAATGTCGGAGACACAGTCATGTTTACCAATACACAACCTTATCGACTAAAGGTCTCCGGAAGAATAAAGCATTACACTTCGGCCTTTGGGGAACATGTGATTGCTCAAGAAGTAGAACAAGCTATCATTACAGCTTCAAAAGAATTTGAAGCTCAAATTAATGAATTCACAGTCGCTCCACAAATTACTCCAAAAGAAGGATTACCTTATCACGAATGGTTGATTGAATTTCAAAAGGAACCCATAAACATGGAAGCTTTTAGACAAAGGATGGATGATTTGCTTCAACAACAAAACGCGTATTATCATGACCTTATAAAAGGCAATATATTGAAAACTTTAGTGATTACTAAAGTTCAAAAAGACGGGTTTCAAAATTATATGAAATCCATTGGAAAGCTCGGAGGACAAAATAAAGTACCACGGCTATCCAACGATAGAAAAATAGCAGACGAATTATATAAGCAGCTTATAAAACAATAAATTGATATGTCAGAACTTTTTAATATAGGAAGAAACAGAGCACAAGAAAGTACAAATGCCATAGAGCGAATGTACATTACAATGAGACACCTCTTTATTAGAGGGTTTTATAAGCCAATGGGAGTCTCTGGAGAAACTTTGCGAGAAGCATTGTTGACTTTGCGACCAGAGATTTATGGGACAATCGCTGAGTCTAAAGTCGAATTAAGTGGTCTTCAATATATCATTGAACGACTTCCAGAAGGAATTGAAGAGTGTAGTTTTATTAACTTAACTAGTGATGAAGGCTACTCTAACTCCCACTTTAAAGCCATTATTCCGCCTAAGAGACGTAGGAATTGCTATAGGATAGATGAGGAACAGATGAATATCGAGATTACCAGGGGTCGCTCTGAGATTTATGATATCTTGACCCACCTTACTTTTATGTTCATAGAATCTCATAAAATCATGCGAAATGTGGTGATTAACGAGGTAGGACAAACCTCTAGAGACTGGGAAAAACTAAGTGCAGCAGTTTTAAAGGAAGTGGAGTTGAGCCAGCATGAAAGAGAGATTGCGATTACGCATACGGCTAATATTTTGGGACGAACTTTTGCAGAAATTACTCAGGTTTACGATAGGTTTGCTACCAAAGACAATCCTGACAAATTCCTACATCTTATCTATAGTTTAGGGAAGCTTGCCATTCGTGAAATTATTCATGGGGACAAGCGAGTTATCACCTTCAGTCCTATTGTAAGGGAGCGTTTGGGACATCATATTCATGGAGAGGTCTGGGCCAATAATATCAAAAAAACGCTACATAAGCACGATTTAATCCACAGGAAGTTACACATCGTTAGTGCTAACATGCATAGTGTGATGAATACGCTTTTTTCTCCATTGGCCTTAAAAGACTTACTCAAGGAAAAATCTACTTTTCAGGTCTATGAAGAATTAAGTAATGCTAAAAATAAAACTTTAAGACATACAGTAACTGAAAAGGCGAAAGAAGAAGGCATGATTGTTTTGAATGATGAAAGCGGAACAAATATCGATGTCCAAATTTTTGATCTTGCAAAGCTGAGTCATTATAAAGGCAACACAAAACTTAATGCTAGAGAAGAAGCTCCGGTCATCATTGTTATGGATTACGCTTTTGGAGAGCAAGCTTACGAAACTATGGACGAGCTTCTGAAGCCTTATAAGGACGAGGAAGAACCAGTCTATATGAATGTGGATTCCATTTCTATTATGGGAAAGGCAGGGATTTTGGAAGGTGGAAAAGGAGATTTAATGATTCCAGATGCTCACTTATTTGAAGGGACGGCAGATAACTATCCATTCTATAATGAATTGACCAAATCGGACTTTGAAGGCCAAGGCTTGAGAGTCTTCGATGGTTCCATGGTGACTGTGCTAGGGACTTCACTTCAAAATAGAGATTTATTGGAGTTTTTCCACGACTCTACTTGGAATGTCATTGGCCTAGAAATGGAAGGTGCGCATTACCAAAAAGCTATCCAAGCGGCAGCCAGACTAAGAGGGAACATTTCACCTGAAGTAAAATTACGCTATGCTTATTACGCCAGTGATAATCCTTTAGAAACAGGTAGTACACTAGCTTCTGGGGGGTTAGGAACAGCAGGGGTAAAACCCACCTATTTAATCACTGAAAAAATTCTTGATCAAATTATAAACGGTGCTGTTCAAAATTTAAAATAAGAACCTATGACAACAATTCTAGTTACAGGAGGAGCGGGATTTATAGGATCTAATTTTTTGAATCTTTGGGTGCCCAAGCAAAAATATCATTTTGTTAATTTGGATAAATTGACATACGCTGGAGACCTTAATAATATAAAGGTTTCCAATTATGATAATTATACCTTCGTAGAAGGGGATATCTGTGATACCTCACTTTTAGAGACTTTATTTAAGAAATATAAGTTTGAAAAAGTAATCCACTTTGCTGCAGAATCTCATGTAGATAATTCAATTTCCAATCCAGATGCTTTTATCAGAACCAATATAACGGGGACCTTCAACCTTCTTCATCAATCTTATTTGTCGTGGATGGAGTCTCCATTCAATTTCAGAAAAGAATTTGAAAAGGCAAGATTTCTTCATGTGTCGACAGATGAAGTCTACGGAACTTTAGAAAATGATGGAAGCTTGTTTACAGAAGACACCCCTTATGCGCCGAATAGCCCGTATAGCGCTTCCAAGGCTTCCTCGGATATGATTGCTAGAAGTTATTTTCATACCTATGGTCTTCCCGTAGTCACGACCAATTGTTCCAATAATTATGGACCCCATCAACATGATGAAAAGTTGATTCCCACCATTATTCGAAAGGCTATTCAGAAACAACCAATTCCTATTTATGGAGATGGAAAAAACATAAGAGATTGGCTTTATGTTGATGACCACTGTAAAGGTATAGACATAGCTGTAAAGGAAGGAAAACTCGGTGAAACCTATAATATTGGAGGAAAGAATGAGCGCGAAAACATCTATATTGCGACCAAAATTTGTGAAATTTTAGATGAATTAAAACCTCAAAATAAACCTCATAAGGACTTAATTGAATATGTTACCGACCGGCCTGGACACGATTTTCGATATGCTATTGATGCTAGTAAAATTGAAAACGAATTAGGATGGGGAGCAGATGAAACCTTTGAAAGTGGTATAAAAAAAACGGTACAGTGGTATCTTGAAAAGTATAACCAAACTTTGAATCTTTAACTTATGAAAGGAATTGTATTAGCTGGAGGATCAGGAACTCGACTTCACCCCTTAACGCTCGCTGTAAGTAAGCAGCTCATGCCTATTTATGACAAACCGATGATATACTATCCATTATCAACGCTCATGTCTGCAGGAATACGTGAGATTCTTATTATATCGACACCCAATGATTTGCCGCTTTTTAGAAAGCTATTGGGAGACGGTTCTTCTTTAGGATGCAAATTTGAATATGCTGTGCAAGCCGATCCAAATGGTCTCGCTGAGGCTTTTATCATTGCCGAAGACTTTATAGGAAATGACAAGGTAGCATTGATACTAGGCGATAATATTTTTTATGGAACGGGTTTGGATCAATTGCTTCAAGACAATACAAATCCAGATGGAGGGATTATCTACGCTTACCATGTGCACGACCCAGAACGCTACGGTGTTGTAGATTTTGATAGTAATGGCCAGGTGAAATCTATAGAGGAAAAGCCAAAACATCCAAAATCTAATTATGCTGTACCTGGCATTTACTTTTACGATAATGACGTGGTTGATATCGCCAAATCTATAACCCCTAGTGATAGAGGAGAATTAGAAATTACGGATGTAAATAACGCTTATCTGAAAAAAGGAAAATTGAATGTTAGTATTTTGGATAAGGGAACCGCATGGTTAGATACAGGAACTTTTAACTCGTTGATGCAAGCCTCACAGTTTGTTGAGGTTATTGAAGAACGACAAGGACTTAAGATAGGGTCTATTGAAGAAACAGCTTATAAGATGGGTTTTATTTCTAAAGACCAACTCAAAAAAATAACAGAACCATTTCTAAAAAGTGGTTATGCTAAAAATATAAATCCAGAATAAATGATTTGTAAACAAACGCCTCTAAACGACTGTTTTATTATAGAGCCCAAGGTTTTTGAAGATGAAAGAGGAAGTTTTTTTGAAACTTTCAATTCTAAAGATTTCAAAAAACACACAGGCCTAGACATCGTATTTGTTCAAGATAACCAATCAATTTCTCAATATGGAGCGATACGAGGCTTGCATTTTCAAGAAGGAGAATTTGCTCAAGCTAAATTGATAAGAGTCGCTAAAGGGGAAGTTTTAGATGTGGTGGTGGATATGCGCCCAGACTCATCAACTTACCTCAAGCAATTTAGTTATCTCCTTTCGGGAGAAAATAACCATCAACTATTTGTCCCTAGTGGCTTTGCTCACGGGTTTGCTAGCCTTTCTGCTGAAGTTATTTTCGTTTATAAATGTGATAATTTTTATAATAAAGCTTCAGAAAGTGGAATAGTTTTCAATGACAAAGATTTGAATATTGATTGGAAAATTCCTGAAGACGATCAAATTGTTTCTGAAAAAGATCAAAATTTACCTTCACTAGAAGCTTATTTAAAGTCATGAAAATACTTGTTACAGGTTCCAATGGGCAACTAGGACAATGTCTACGAAAGCACGCTAAGTCCTTATCTTCATTTGATTTTAAGTTTGAAACCTTAGATAGCTTAAACCTTACTCAGGAAGAGGCGATGAAGCTTTATTTTGAAAAGCATCAGCCAGATTTTTGTGTTAACTGCGCAGCCTATACCAATGTAGAGGCTGCGGAAGATAATGAAGATTTAGCATTTCAAGTAAACGCTGAAGCGGTTCAAAACCTAGCTAGATTATGTGAGAAATTTAAAACCAAACTTATACATATCTCTACCGACTATGTCTTTGACGGTTTAAAAAACCGCCCTTATCATGAGAGTGATAAGGAGAATCCTATCAACGTTTATGGAGCTTCAAAATTTCAGGGAGAAACGCATATTTCTTCAACAATGGACACTTATTTCACGTTGAGGACCAGCTGGTTGTATTCAGAATTTGGTCATAACTTTTTTAATACTATTTTGAAAAAGGCAAAAGACCAACATCCCTTGAATATCACGACCGAGCAAATAGGAACACCAACCAATGCCAACGATTTAGCAAAATTTATTCTCCATTTGATCCAAACGGATTCTACAGACTATGGCCTTTACCATTACAGTAACAATGGGGAAGCCACTTGGCACGATTTTGCAAGATTGATTTTGGAAGAAAAAAACCTTGACCAAGAGATAAGTTTAGAAGCAACGTTTTCGTATCCAACGAAAGCAAAAAGACCAAAATTTAGCGTTCTGGATAAGTCAAAAGCCCTTTCTACCTTCGGTATAGAAATTCCTCATTGGAGGGAAAGTCTTGTTAATCTTCTTAAGGAGATGGGTTAAGCTTTAGCTACCTCTTTTTGTTCAAAAGGTTGAAGTAAGCCTATAGCTTTATCGACGCTTTTAACTTGTTCAAATGTGAGGAGTAGGCGCAAGCCATTTCTAGTTTGCTTTTCTTTCATTTGGCATTGGCGAGGATGCGATTGTACATATTGAAGGACGTCCCTAAAGCGACTGGAATTATAAAATCCCGACTCCTGATTAGAGAGGAAATAACCTATCATTTTGCCTTTTTTCAAAACTAATTTTTCAAGTCCAATACTGGCAGCAATCCATTTTAACCTTACACTGTTGATTAAATCCTGAGCTTCTTTTGGCAAATCTCCAAACCGATCTATCAATTCCTTTTCGAAATTGGCAAGCCCATCTTCATCTTGAATAGTATTTAATTTGGTGTATAAATTCAAGCGTTCTTTTATGCTATTGATATAGTTATCTGGAAATAGAATTTCAAAGTCAGTGTCAATCTGAGCGTCCTTCACAAACACCAGATCCTCTTCTTCGTTTTCTTCTTCGTATACAGATTTAAACTCGTTTTCTTTTAGTTCTTGAATGGCCTCGTTCAATATTTTCTGATACGTATCAAAACCAATATCCGAGATAAACCCACTTTGCTCACCTCCTAGTAAATCTCCTGCCCCACGGATTTCTAAATCTTTCATAGCGATATTGATGCCGCTCCCCAAATCAGAAAACTGTTCTAAAGCTGAAAGTCGCTTTCTAGCATCGTCGGTCATCATCGTTAGGGGTGGAGTGATAAGGTAACAAAAGGCTTTTTTATTACTTCTTCCCACACGCCCACGCATTTGGTGTAAATCGGACATGCCAAAATTGTTGGCACTATTAATAAAAATAGTGTTGGCGTTGGTAACGTCTAGACCACTTTCTATAATTGTGGTTGAGACAAGCACATCAAACTCGTTATTCATAAACCGCAACATCAGATTTTCGAGTTTCTTTCCTTCCATTTGTCCATGTCCAATGCCAATTTTGGCATCAGGCACCAATCGTTGGATGAGTCCAGCAACTTCATTTATGTTTTCAATACGATTATTGATGAAAAAGACTTGTCCACCTCTCTCGATCTCATAGGACACAGCATCTCGGATCTGTTCTTCAGAAAATCGAATGACATGGGTTTCTATAGGATAGCGATTGGGAGGTGGTGTTTTGATGGTCGATAAATCTCTGGCAGCCATAAGGCTAAACTGAAGAGTTCTTGGTATAGGCGTAGCTGTAAGGGTAAGAGTATCTACATTGGCCTTAATAGTTTTCAATTTATCTTTTACGGCCACCCCAAATTTTTGTTCCTCATCAATGATGAGAAGTCCCAAGTCTTTGAACTTTACAGCTTTATTCACGAGTTGGTGAGTGCCTATGACTATGTCTACACTACCATCTTCCAAACCCTCCAAAACAGATCTACGCTCTTTAGTAGTTCTAAAACGGTTGAGATAATCTACCGTAACTGGAAATTCTGACAATCGCTCAGTGAATGTTTTATGATGCTGAAAGGCTAAAATTGTAGTGGGTACCAAAACAGCAACTTGCTTACCATTATCTACAGCCTTAAAGGCTGCACGGATAGCAATTTCTGTTTTTCCAAAACCTACATCCCCACAGACTAGGCGATCCATGGGTTGTTCTTTTTCCATGTCGCTTTTTACATCCTGTGTAGCTATGCCTTGGTCTGGCGTGTCTTCATAGATAAATGAAGCTTCCAACTCATGCTGTAAATAAGAATCTGGACCATATTGAAATCCCTTTTCCAACTTTCGTTTGGCATATAATTTTATAAGGTCAAAGGCTACTTTCTTAACTCTAGCTTTGGTCTTTGTCTTAAGACTTTTCCAAGCTTTGCTTCCTAATTTATAGACTTGTGGGGCCTTACCGTCCTTCCCGTTAAATTTTGAAATTTTGTGTAAAGAATGAATGCTTAAATAGAGGATATCCCGATCTCCATACACCAACTTTACAGCTTCTTGGAATTTCCCCTCGACGTCTATTTTCTGTAACCCACCAAACTTTCCAATACCGTGGTCTATGTGAGTCACATAATCACCAATTTCTAAACTGGTTAATTCTTTTAAGGTAATGGCTTGCTTCTTGGCATAGCCGTTTTTCAAATGAAATTTATGGTAACGATCAAAGATTTGATGATCTGTATAACATACCAATTTATTGGTTTCATCTATAAAGCCTTCGTGCATGGAGAGTAACAAAGTTGTATAATGGACCTCATTGTCTTGGTCTTCAAAAATATCTTTAAAGCGTTTGGCTTGTTGTTCGCTAGTACACAGAATACAATTCTCGTAGCCTTTATCGTGCTTACTATTCAAATCCTCTATAAGCAAATCAAACTTCTTATTGAAGGAGGGTTGAGGGCTTGTAGGGTAAATAAAAGTTTGATCTGGCTTTAAAAAAGCTTGTGTCCCAAATTCAACACTTGTAAACTCTAGCAACTGTTTTTTGAGCAGCTTGCCCTCAGAAAATAACTCGTTAGGCGCACTGTGCTTTATCTCTGCAGAAAGATTAGAAAAAGCCTTTTCGGCTTTTGAAAACAGATCATCGATAGTTTGCGAGAGGACGTCTACGTTTTTAATAAAGACCACCGTATCATGACTAATGTATTCCAAGAATGTCTGGCGGACTTCATCCAACTGCTTTTTCTCAACATTGGGCATGATGTCGATTCTCTTCTTTTGCTTGGTAGATAATTGGGTTTCCACATCAAAAGCACGGATGCTATCTACTTCATCCCCAAAAAACTCTATTCTATAAGGTTCATCATTACTGAATGAAAACACATCTATAATACCCCCTCTTACAGAAAATTCACCCGGTTCCGTTACAAAATCAACACGCTTGAAACTATATTCGAATAAGACTTCGTTAACAAAGTCAATCGATAGTTCATCATTGAGTTTTATTTTCAAAACCGTGCGATCCAGTTCTTTTTTGGTAACTACTTTTTCAAAGAGAGCCTCTGGATAGGTTACAATAATGGATGGTTTCTTTCTAGAATTGATTCGATTAAGAACCTCAGACCTCAGCAGGATATTTGCATTATCGGTTTCTTCAATTTGATAAGGTCGTCTATAACTTCCAGGGTAGAACAGTACGTTTTTTTCATCGACGAGCTGCTCGAGGTCGTTGAGATGGTAAGCGGCTTCTTCTTTATCGTTAAAGACTAACAAAAAAGGGCGCTCAGACTTCAAAAAGCTTTCGGCTTGCACAAAAGAGACTGCGGAACCTATTAAACCTTTTATAAAAAGCTGTTTTTTTTCTCCAGACACGAGAGTTTCGTTTAACTCTTTAAGTATAGGGCTCTTGGAAAATTGTTCTTTAATATCAGCTTTTGTCATGGCTCGCAAAGATACTAGAAAAACTTAAATCTATAAGTCCTAGAGGTAGGAGAGATAGCTTTTTAATCTTCTTTTTTGTTTTGTTTTTTATCGTAGAAGTTTCTTCTAAAGTTTCTGTTTTTTCGGTCGTAGTGCTTCCTTTTGTTGCTCTTGTTGTTTAAGAAAACAGCCAGAAATAGAACTGCCAAAATCACAATAACTATGATAAACTGTATGTCTGGTGAAAATTGCTCGAGCATGATTTAAATTTTAATAAACTTAGTGAGTTTTAAACTGATTTAAAAATCAGATCCGAATTACAAAATCTTGTTTGACTTGTTCTTGTCTGAAAAATACAAGCCCCCACTGAAACGTATCGATGGTGACTTTTACGTCCTTATGAACCTTTATTTGCTCCCAAGCCTTTTCCATGGAGGATGACCAATGTATGTCATCGAAGATAAAAAGACTGTCGTTGTGTTTATGGGCCAATAAGCGCTCAAAGTAACTTAAGGTGGCTTTGCCGTCGTGATGCCCGTCTATAAAAACCAAATCAAATTTATCTTTTGAACTTGCCAGTTCAAGATTTTCAGGAGAATCTAATTTCGTAAGATATTCAGAAAATGTAGAAGATATTGCAGAAATATTTTCAATGCCTTTGCTTTTAAAAAGCTGATTAGCAAATGCAGAAGTTTCTTTACAAGCCTCCACTGTTGTTAAGCTGGTTTTTCCATTTCCTGCAATACTGAAACTCCCAAGTCCAATAGAGGTGCCGAGCTCTAGTGCTTTTTCTACAGAAAGATAATCGACAAGACGAATCATTAGTTGAGCTCGCTTCTTTGTTATCGAAACATGCTCAGCAATTTTAGAAACAGGTCTTTTATTACCATCAAAAACTTTTGATCCCGCCCCAAAATCTTCAACTTCAAGAATCGCGTTAGATCCTAAAATTTCTTTTTGGACATCAGACCAAATCCGGTAAATTTTAAAATCCTGCTTGTTATAAAAGCACTGAGTGATTAATTTGTAAACAAAGGGAGAATGTATGCCATGTTGGTTTTTGCAGTGCCACAAAAATTTTAAATACGCCTTTATTTTGAACCACATGCTTTACTACTTTCCTTATATGTATTCAGTTCTTATTAATTTATCAAAATTAAGTTCAAATCAAAATTGACTAAAAGACTTTTTATTCCTCAAGTTTCATAGATAATTCAAACCACTTTTCTGTTTTCGATTCCAGCTCTTTTTGGATTTTCTGTAACTCGATGGTTTTATTTTTAACTTCCTCAGCACTCAATGCTTTAAGGAATTCAGCTTCGAGCTTTTCTTTTTTGTTCTCTAGAGTCTGGATTTCCTTTTCCAGTTTTTTATAAAGCTTTTGCTCGTTGAAGCTTAGGTTGCTTTTTTGGTCTGAAGCTGGTTTTGGTTTACTTGGAGATTCCGAAGAACTTTGGCTGCTTTCCTCGTATTTAGCTTCCAGCTCCAAGGCCTTTATATCCCTATAGTCTGAATAATTTCCAGGGAAATCTGTTACTTTTCCTTCTCCAAACACAAATAAATGATCCACTATTTTATCCATAAAATACCTGTCGTGACTCACCACAATTAAACATCCAGGGAAGTCTAAAAGGAAGTTTTCGAGAACATTTAAGGTCACAATGTCTAAGTCATTGGTAGGTTCATCCAAAATCAAAAAGTTAGGATTTTGAATCAGTACCGTACATAGGTACAAGCGTTTTTTCTCTCCACCACTTAGCTTTTCTACAAAATCGTATTGCTTTTTACGATCAAATAAAAATTTCTCTAAAAGTTGCTGAGCAGAAATTTGTCGCCCCTTATTAAGAGGGATATAGTCTCCGTAATCTCTTATTACTTCTATTACTTTTTGACCTGCTTTAGCCTGAATACCGCCTTGAGTATAATAACCGATTTTCAAAGTTTCTCCGTGGATAACTTTTCCTTGGTCTGGAGCTAACTTACCCGTCAAGACATTCAAAAATGTAGATTTACCAGTACCGTTTTTACCAATAATTCCTATGCGCTCATTTTTTTTGAAGATGTAGTCAAAATCTTCAAAAAGAAACTTGTCTTCAAAGCCTTTAGACACATGATGCATTTCTAGAACCTTAGATCCTAAACGCGCCATATTAATTTCAAGCTCTACTTTGTGGTCGTTTCGACGTTTGCCAGCTCTTTCTTTGATATCGCCAAAGCTTTCGATTCTGGATTTGGATTTGGTCGTTCTAGCCTTTGGCTGTCTTCGCATCCAGTCCAACTCTTTTTTATAGAGCTGTTTTGCTTTTGCTGTGGTGGTTTGTTCCACTTCAATACGTTCAGCACGTTTTTCTACATAATAACTGTAGTTGCCTTTATAGCTATATAAAGTTTTGTCTTCTAGTTCCAAAATATAATTACAGACACGGTCTAGGAAGTACCTATCGTGTGTAACCATAAATAAGGTAAGATTTTCGGTTTTTAGAAATTCCTCGAGCCATTCTATCATTTCCAAGTCCAAGTGGTTGGTTGGCTCATCGAGAATAAGTAGGTCTGGTTTGTCCAGTAACAAATTGGCTAGGGCCAAACGCTTTTTTTGACCTCCAGAGAGGTCGCCCACTTTCTTAGAAAGGTCGTCTAGCTTAAGCTTAGTAAGGATTTGTTGGTAAGTCGTTTCAAAATCCCAAGCTTGCTTGGCTTCCATTTGGTCGAAAGCGCTTTGATAAGCATCTGCATCTTCAGGATTTTGTAAAGCCTTTTCATAAGCATTAATGATCCTCAAAACCTCATTATCAGAAGTAAGGATAGTTTCCTCAATAGTCAACTTTGGATCAAGGTCAGGTTCTTGAGGAAGAACCCCCACTTTAACTCCTTTTCTGTAGACCACCTGACCATTATCTGGAGCTTCTCTTCCAGAAACAATGTCTAGTAAAGTAGTTTTACCGGTTCCATTTTTGGCAATAAGCGCAATTTTTTGGCCCTGGCTAATGCCAAAAGACAAGTTTTCAAACAATACAAGTAAGCCGTATGACTTAGAAATTTCTTCAACTGATAAATAGTTCAATGCTAAATTTTTTGCAAAAGTACTCAAGTCCACTTGAAATAGCTAATTCTAAAGCTTATAGAACCTTGAATCGCTCCTAATAATTTCCAAAACAAGGAGATCCTTTCCTTCAAAAGTATATTTTTGCAGCTTTATAAATCATTTAAACACAAAAAAATGAAAGTAGCTGTTGTCGGTGCTACCGGTATGGTAGGCCAAGTGATGCTCCAGATTTTAGCGGAGCGTAATTTTCCTTTAACTGAATTAATTCCAGTGGCTTCAGAAAAGTCGGTTGGAAAAAAAATTATATACAAGGAAAAATCTTACAACGTTGTAAGCCTTGAAGACGCAGTGAAACGAAAACCAGAGATTGCTTTGTTTTCTGCTGGTGGTGAAACCTCACAAGAGTGGGCTCCAAAATTTGCAGAGGTGGGTACTACAGTTATTGATAATTCTTCCGCTTGGCGAATGGATCCTACCAAAAAGCTAGTGGTTCCAGAAATAAACGCCTCAGAAATTACAGAGGAAGACTTAATCATCGCTAACCCCAACTGTTCTACGATCCAGTTGGTGATGGCTTTACAGCCATTGCATAAAGCCTATCAAATAGATCGTGTCATTATTTCTACTTACCAATCTATTACTGGTACTGGGGTAAAAGCAGTGCAGCAATTGGAGAATGAATATGCTGGTAAGGCTGGTGAGATGGCCTATCCTTATCCTATTCACAAAAATGCAATTCCGCATTGTGATGTATTTTTAGACAACGATTATACCAAAGAAGAAATGAAGTTGACTAACGAAACCAAAAAAATCTTATCGGATGATAGCATTAAAGTAGCTGCTACAGCAGTTAGAATCCCCGTGGTTGGCGGTCATTCAGAATCGGTGAACATCGAATTTAAAAAGGCTTTTGAAGTTGCCGATATCAGAAAGCTTTTAAGTGAAACCGATGGGATCACTCTTCAAGACAACCCGCAGGTGAATACGTACCCAATGCCGATCTATGCTGAAGGTAAAAACGATGTCTTTATTGGGAGGATACGAAGAGATTTCACTCGCGATAATGCTTTAAATCTTTGGATAGTTTCAGATAACCTAAGAAAAGGAGCAGCGACCAATGCGATACAAATCGCTGAATATCTTTTAGAAAACCGCTTTAAAGCATAATTTTTAAGACGATAATGTCCACAAAGGCTTTTCTTTTTTTGGAAAAGCCTTTGAATTTTACTTCAGTTTTTAAGTTTGATATCAAAAAACATTAAAGCTAACTGCATTAAATTCAGAGTAAATAAAAGAGCTAAAAAGCATATGATTTTGTTTGATTATGTTTACCACAAAATCATTTTTCTATGAAACAAATAGTGTTACCTCTTGCAACATTATGTCTTTTGGCATCTTGCAATGAAGGTGAAAAAAATCAAGCAAATTTGACATATCCAGAAACAAAACAGGTCGATACGGTGGACACGTATTTTGATACTGACGTGAAAGATCCCTACCGATGGCTAGAAGATGACCGCAGCGCAGAAACTGAAGAATGGGTGAAAGCCCAAAATGATGTTACTTTCGATTACTTGGAAAGCATTCCCTACAGAAATAAGTTGAAAGAGCGTTTGTCTAAAGTGTGGAATTATGAAAAAATAGGAGCTCCTTTTGAGCGTGGAGAGTACACTTATTTTTCCAAAAACAATGGTTTACAAAACCAATACGTCTATTACCGTTATAAAAATGAAGATTCCATAGAAAATGCAGAGGTGTTTTTAGACCCGAATACCTTTAGCGACGATGGAACGACTTCACTCGCCGGAATGAGTTTTACTGAAGACGGTAAAACCCTCGCCTATTCTATTTCTGAAGGCGGTAGCGATTGGAGAAAAATAATCGTCCTCGATACTGAAACTATGGATAGAAAAGAAGATACGCTAGTGGACGTTAAGTTTAGTGGGGTGTCTTGGAGAGGAAACGAGGGCTTTTACTATTCTAGTTACGATAAGCCAGAAGGGAGCGAGCTCTCTGCTAAAACAGACCAACATAAATTGTATTTCCATACTATGGGAACTCCTCAGGGTGAAGATGAAGTTATTTTTGGAGCAACTGAAGCGGAAAAGCATAGGTATGTTTCTGGAAGTGTGACAGAAGACGATAGGTATTTGGTGATTTCTGCATCCAAATCTACTTCAGGTAATAAGTTGATGATTAAAGACTTGACCAAGTCAGATTCAGATTTTATAGAGGTTATCGATAATTATGACAACGATGTTTATGTAATTGAAAATGAAGGTAGCAAATTGTTTATGGTAACCGATAAAGACGCTCCCAATAAAAAGATTGTTACTGTAGATGCGAGTGCCCCTCAGCCTGAAAACTGGGAGGATTTTATTCCCGAAACGGAAAATGTTTTGTCTCCTTCTACCGGTGCTGGATATTTCTTTGCAGAATATATGGTAGATGCCGTTTCTCAAGTGAAGCAATACAACTACGAAGGTGAGTTAGTGAGAGACATCGAGTTACCAGGTGTAGGTTCTGTTGGAGGTTTTGGTAGTAAAAAAGAAGCGAAAGACTTATACTTTTCTTTTACAAACTATACTACTCCAGGGACTATTTACAAGTTTGCTCCTGAAAATGGAACTTACGAGGTGTATCAAAAACCAGATATCGACTTTGATACGGAATCTTACGAAAGCAAGCAAGTATTTTACACGTCCAAGGACGGGACTAAAATACCAATGATCATCACTCATAAAAAGGGCATTGAGTTGGATGGAACTCACCCAACAATTCTTTATGGATATGGAGGATTCAATATTTCATTAACGCCGTCTTTTAGTACTGCAAATACGGTATGGTTAGAAAATGGAGGTATTTACGCCGTGGCTAATTTACGAGGTGGAGGTGAATACGGAAAAGAATGGCACAATGCAGGAATTAAAATGAAAAAGCAAAATGTTTTTGATGATTTTATTGCTGCTGCGGAATATCTTATTGCTGAAAACTATACGTCATCAAATAAATTGGCGATTCGCGGAGGATCTAATGGAGGTCTTTTGGTAGGCGCTGCAATGACTCAACGCCCAGACTTGATGCAAGTTGCTTTACCAGCGGTAGGCGTTTTGGATATGTTACGTTACCATACTTTCACCTCCGGTGCTGGATGGGCTTATGATTATGGAACTTCTCAAGACAGTTCAGAAATGTTCGAATATCTAAAAGGCTATTCTCCATTACACAGCGTTAAAGAGGGCACAGAATATCCAGCTACTTTGGTGACTACGGGAGATCATGATGATAGAGTAGTGCCAGCACATAGTTTTAAGTTTGCCGCTGAATTACAAAGTAAGCAAGCAGGAGATGCCCCTACCTTAATTCGAATAGAAACCGATGCTGGACACGGAGCTGGCAAACCAACTTCAAAAATTATCCAAGAATACGCAGATATTTTTGCCTTTACCTTTTATAATATGGGTTACGAGGAGCTTTAGTATTATAGAAGAAGACTAAATCATAACAAACCCCGACCTCGTGTTGGGGTTTTTAGTCTAAAAACATTTTGCAATTAATTTTTACTATTTTTAAGGATTATAAATTGTCAAATAAATGGGTTTTAAGGCTACTACAATAGAACAGCAAATTGAGAAGCTGAAAGATAGAAATATGGTAATGGATTTAGGAGAAGAAAAAGCTAAGGAAATCCTTCTTGATATTGGTTATTATCGTTTAGGTTTTTATTGGAATCCTTTTGAGATAGATAAAGAACATAATTTAAAGGAACTGACTAAATTTTCTGATGTCGTAAAGCTTTATTATCTAGATTCAGACCTAAAGCATATTCTATACAAGGCTCTTAATAGAATTGAAATAAATTTTAAAACTCAACTTATTTATCACGTTTCAAACTACTACGATAAAAACCCTACTTGGTTTGTAGATAAGAAAGTAGTATCTCCGAAATTTGTAAAAGGGTTTCCTAAAATATATTCAGAAAGTTTTAAGCAAAATAATAAGCCAATAAAAAATCATCACAATAAGCATCCAAACGATATTTATGCACCTGCATGGAAAACATTGGAATATTTGACTTTTGGAAGCGTTATTAAACTTTTGTTATCACTTCACAATCAAGATTTACAAAGAACAATAGCAAAGCAATATGGCATTAAAAGTTTAGGTGTTTTTGAAAATTATTTAACCACTATTTTATTTATACGAAATATTTGCGCTCATAGCGATCTATTGTTTGATTCTTATACACCATTAGGTATTAAGTCTACTCCAATTATTAAGATAGAACAGAGTAATAGACATTCCTTATCTTCTTCAATAAGAGTTATATGTCATTTCTTAGAGGAAATTTCTGTAAATAGATGTAAAGAAACTACTGAAAAGATAGATAAGCTTTTTGCAGAATTTGCTGATAATGAACTAATAAAAAGCATTATTGAAAATAAAATTGGTTATGATTTTAAAAAATCTAACTATATAAACCGTGGTTAATAAAAATGTTAATAGCCTTGTTGTTATTTAACTATATGTATATATTTGTATAATATAGTGCCCAATTATTCAATATGCATTAATTCTGCACTTTAAAAAATTGAATATAAAACCCGGACAAGCTCCCGGGTTTTTTATTTATTGGTTGTCACGTCAACTCTGACGATTCAGTGAAACTAGAGAAATAAATATTATTACGCATAAAAAACCTCAACTAATTAAAGTTGAGGTTTAAAAGGTGGTGCCTCCAGCCCCAAAGTCTCGGGGGAACCAGGGTCTATTTCTTATTTAGAATTTCTTTTAAAACAGAAAGGTTTCGGATAATTTTTTCGATAAACACTCTGCTTTTCATTCGTTTTAGAAAGCGTTCTAAGCAAAAGGCTTCTTCTTTGGATTCACATTCAAAAGAGAGCTCGAGCTGCCAATCTTTAGCAGAGGTCGTAAAAGCATTTTTGAAGGCATGTTGATTATGCATCAAAACTCTCTTTTGAACATTTTGAGTTTCACCGATGTAGAATCTATTGGATTGTTTGCTATAAATTATATAGAGGAAATGCATAGGGTAAATATAAAAAAACCCCAACTAATTAAAGTTGAGGTTTAAAAGGTGTCTCCAGCCCCGAAGCCTCGGGGGGAACCAGGGTCTATTTCTTATTTAGAATTCGTTGGATTGTTTGCTATAAATTATATAGAGGAAGTGTGTGGGTTAAATATAAAAAAACCCCAACTAATTAAAGTTAAGGTTTAAAAGGTGGTGCCTCCAGGAATCGAACCAGGGACACAAGGATTTTCAGTCCTTTGCTCTACCAACTGAGCTAAGGCACCAGTTTTAATGCGGGGGCAAATATAAAACCATTATTTAATTCTACAAAACAAAACTTGAAATATTCTTATCACTATCTTTGACCCTAAATTTTGACATGAATTTAGTTATTGATGTAGGGAATACATTGGTTAAACTCGCAATATTTGATCAAGATCAACTGCTGGAGAGCACGTCATCTTCTTCAGCAAATGCATTAAAACATGTAAAGACTCTTTTTGAAACCTATCCTAAGCTTACTAACGGCATCATATCTTCAACAGCTCAAGTTCCAGAAGACTTAAAAAAGGAATTGACTTTACAGCTAAACCTTGTTGAATTTACTCATCAAAGTAAAGTCAATTTTAAAAATAATTATACAACCCCTGAAACCCTGGGTTTAGATAGAATAGCCCTTGTAGCAGCAGCTTCCGAGGTTTACACTAATGCCAATGTTCTGGTTATAGATGCAGGGAGCTGTATCACTTACGATTTTTTGGACAAAACAAATACTTACCAAGGAGGTGCTATCTCTCCCGGTTTGCAGATGCGTTTTAAAGCCATGCATACGTTTACAGAAAAATTACCGTTGATAACAAAGCCTTGGCAAAACACATTTTTCATCGGTAAATCTACTCACCAGGCGATGCAAATTGGTGTTTTCAAGTCAGTTTGCTATGAAATCGACGGTTATATTGAAGATTACCTTGCTGATTATGAAGATTTAACAGTTGTTTTAACAGGAGGTGATTACAATTTGTTGTCAGCATCTATAAAAAATAGCATATTTGCCACTTCGAATTTTTTATTAAAAGGCTTAAATAAAATTTTACAACTCAATTCAAATTAATGCTCACTAGATTTATTCTTTTTACATCGGTACTACTTTTAACGACTTCTTCAGCTTTAGCACAAGAAAACTCGTCCTCACCTTATTCTTTTCTAGGAATTGGGACTAAAGCCTTTAGAGGAACTGTAGAGAACAGATCTATGGGTGGATTAGGGATGTTGGGAGATAGTATTCATTTGAATTTAAAAAATCCAGCGGCCTACTCAGATTTGAAGTTAACAACGTTTACCGCTGGAGCTACAACCAATTCAGTCGAATTGGAGTCTGCTTCTGCTTCTGATAACTTAGATTATTTGACTTTAGATTATATTGCTATTGGACTTCCTTTCAATAAACTTGGTGTAGGTTTTGGAATAAAACCTAGAACTGCAGTGGGTTATGAATTAGTAGAAAGAACAAGCACTACCTTATCACAGTTAAATGGTCGAGGAGGCTTAAATACAGTTCACTTATCTGCTGGTTTTGAACCCTTTAAAAATTTTAGACTAGGGGGTACAGTCAATTACAATTTTGGAGACATTGAGAATAAAAATCTTATTTTTAGAGAGCAGATTCAGTTTGCTTCTAGAGAACTAAATTTTATTGATATTAGTGGATTATCTTACAATGTTGGTGCGCTCTATAAGTTTAATTTAAATGAAAAATTGACTATTAATACGTCTTTAAGGTATGAAACAGGTTCAAGTTTAAATGTAAGCAATAGAAGAGAACTTGCTACAATTCAAATAGGCCAAAACGACACTGAAATTGTTGTAGATGAGTTTGATGTGGAGCCTAGAGATTCTGAAATAAAATTACCAGAAATGTTAGCCTTTGGAGCTGGGATAGGTGAAGATAAAAAATGGTTTGTAGGCTTGGAGTATGAACATTACCAAGCGGGAGATTTTTCTTCACTTTCCTACAATTTTGGTCCCGAGGTAGCTCAAATAGATGCAAATGTTTTTCGTCTTGGAGGATATTATATTCCTAGGTACAATGACCCTGTAAGTTACTTTAAGCGAGTGGTTTATAGAGCAGGCCTTAGGATGGAGCAAACAGGTTTAGAATATCGAGGTGAAGATATTGATGAGTTTGGCATATCATTTGGTCTAGGTTTACCTGCAGGTCGGGTATTTACCAATGCCAACTTGGGAGTAGAGTATTTTGAAAGAGGAACAACTAGTAATAATTTAATTCAAGAAAACTTTATTAGTGTATTTTTGAGTTTTTCTTTCAACGACAAATGGTTCATTAAATCTAAATATAATTAAACACTTTAAAATTATGAAGTTTAAAATCGCTTTTACACTTTTTGGAGTTCTTTTCGCTTTAAGTACAGCAAATGCTCAAGATTGTAATGTCACGCTTAGTTTATTTAATGAGAGCGCAAAAGTTAAAAACTTTGACGATGCCTATCCTAAATATAAGGATCTCTTAGAAAATTGTGCTGATTTAAATATTCTTATCTATCAACGTGGAGGGAAAATGCTTGAAGACATGATAGATCTAGCAGAAACTGATGACAAGAAAATGCAGTTGGTCCAAGAATTTATTGCTAATCAAAGAATGCGATTAGAGAAATTCCCTAACGATACCAAAGAGGGAGATATGCTTGCTGATATCGCTATGATCCAGTATAAACATGAAATAGGAACTCTAGAGGAAAGACTAGAAGCTTTTGAAGAGGTTGTTGAAACCGATAAGGACAACTTTTCTTCACCTGTAGCTATCTATGCCTACTTTAGAATCGCAAATGACCTAAATGATACTGGAGAAAGAGATATCCAATTTTTATTTGATAAGTATGATGAGGTAATTCTCTTGATCGAAACTCAAGAAAATGATAAAGCAGCTGAAGCAAAACCATTAATAGAAAAGCAAGAAGCTCAAGAAGAATTGACGCCTAGAGAATCCAGAATTCTAAAAAATTCTGAAATCTATTTAAGAAATTACACTAAAATTAAAGGAAGTGTAAATTCTTTACTTGGATCTAAAGCAGATTGCGATAACTTATTACCGCTTTACAAGAAAGATTTTGAAGAAAAGAAAAACGATTTAAATTGGTTAAGAAATGCTAATGAGAGGCTCTCTGCAAAAGATTGTACGGAAGATCCTTTATTTTTCAAAGTTTCAGAAGCGCTTCATCGACAAGAGCCATCAGCAAATTCTGCTTATTCATTAGGACAACTTGCAGAAGCTGAAGGTAACAGAGGAAAAGCTTTAGAATATTTCAACGAAGCTGCGGAGCTGGCACAAGACAAAGTTAGAAAAGCTAGAATTTATTATAGAATCGCTAACAATTATAAAGAAAGAGGAAGCCTTTCTCAAGCTAGGAGCTATTACAGAAAAGCTTTAGACAATAAGCCTTCTATGGGAATCGCTTACTTGAAGATTGCAGAAATGTATGCTAAAAGTGCCAATAACTGCGGTGAATCTGTTTTTGACAAAAGATCAGTTTACTGGTTGGCTGCAGATTACGCTACAAGAGCTGGCCGTGTAGATCCATCTTTAAGTTCTACAGCTACTGCCACTGCAGCAAGTTATAAAGGTAGAGCTCCGCAAAAATCGGACATCTTTCAAGAAGATGCAGCAGGTAAGAAAATTTCGTTTTCTAACTGTTGGATAGGTGAAAGTGTGGTTGTACCAAACCTCTAAAATGGCAAAAAAAAAATCACTCATTTACAAAAGCATTGCTGTATGTATTTTTACAGCAATGCTTTTTGCTTGTGAGGGAAATCTAAGGGATGTTAAGCAGATGGAAAAAGATTTTCTAGAACCTCAATCCAAGGTGTACGATCTTAATCTCTTTTATACAGATAGTGGCTTTGTAAAAGCAAACTTGAGAAGTCCCGAAATGCTAGATTTTTCCAACAGGAAATTCCCTTTCAGAGAATTTCCTCAAGGTATTGAACTTGATTTTTTTGAAAAAGACTCTAGTAAAAATACAGTGACTTCAGACTATGCTATTCAATATTTGGAAACTGGACTTATCGATTTAAGACAAAACGTAAGTATTGTGACTTCCGATAGTACAATTTTGAGAAGCCCTCAACTTTATTGGGATCAAAAACAGGAATGGCTTTTCACAGATTACAATTACGAATTACAACTTTCCAATGGCGCTAAAAACCAGGGAGAAGGTTTTGATTCCGATCAGAAATTTAATACCTTCAATTCAAGAACGAACACTGGTATCCAATATATCCAAGACAAATGAAATTTTTCAAATACTTTGAATTCGCCTATATCGCTTTTGCAATCTTCTTTATTGTAGAGGCCATAAGGATTTGGGCAGAGAGTGAAGGTAGAGCTTATCTATACCTATTTTTTTCAGCCCTTGCGGTATCTATGTTTTTTTTCAAAAGACGTTTTAGAAAAAAAATTGAAAAAAAAAATAAACAATAATGAGCACAGAAGTCCTCATTATCGTTTTATGCTTATTACTTTCAGCATTTTTTTCTGGTATGGAAATCGCCTTCGTATCTGCAAATAAGGTGCATATTGAACTTCAAAAGAACCAAAGCAACCTTATTGCCAGCGTGCTTAAGACCTTGACGAAAAAACCTTCCAAGTTTATCGCTACAATGTTGGTAGGTAATAATATCGCTTTAGTAGTATATGGGTTTTTTATGGGGGATCTTATTATGAATTGGTTTGAGAGTCTGCGGCCTTTGCAAAGTGAATTTTTAAGTTACCTTATTGTTGAAGCTAGCTTGTTTACGCAAACCCTCATTTCTACAATCGTTATCCTCTTTACAGCTGAATTTTTGCCCAAGGTTTTTTTTCAGATTTATGCAAACGTATTGCTTAAAGTATTCAGCGTTCCAGCTTTTATTTTTTATTACTTATTTAGCTTTATTTCTAGTTTTGTGATCTGGGTATCTGATTTTATTCTAAAGAAAATTTTCAAAATTGAAGGGGATAAAGTACAGCTTAACTTTAGTAAAGTGGAGCTTGGTGATTACATCAACCAACAGATGGAAACCGTTGAGTACAATCAGGATGTAGACTCTGAAATACAAATCTTTCAGAATGCTCTGCAATTTTCTGAGGTTAAAGCTCGAGAAGTTATGATTCCCCGTAATGAGATTGTAGCTGTCGATATTTCGGATGGCACTCAAGACTTGGTTGACATTTTTACAAAAACTGGCTTATCTAAATTATTGGTTTATAAAGAAAGCAACGACGACATTGTAGGTTATATCCATTCTTTTGAAATGTTTAGGAATCCACAGGATATCAAAAGTATTTTGATGCCAGTTGTTTTTGTGCCTGAAACGATGTTGGTAAAAGAAATCCTCAATATCCTTATCAAAAAACGAAAGAGTATTGCTGTGGTTGTAGATGAATATGGTGGGACAAGCGGGATGATGACAGTAGAAGATATTGTAGAAGAATTGTTTGGTGAGATTGAAGACGAGCATGATTCCGTGGTTCTGGTAGAAGAGAGGATAAGAGATAATTTTTATAAATTCTCAGCACGATTGGATGTTGACTACATCAATGAAAAATATAAAGTAAATCTTCCAGAAAGTGAAAATTATGAAACTTTGGGTGGAATGATCGTAAATACGACTGAAGAAATCCCAGACGTGGGTGAAGAAGTAGAGATCGACCAATTTAAAATAAAAATTCTGGAAGCTTCTAGCAAAAAAATAGAATTGGTTTCTATTAAGCTAGACACATCAGAATAGGGCTATAACTGGGTTACACTCTGTAGTTTCATTTAAATGGTAATTCAAATTTTTCATTTAAAAGAGTTTCAAATATTTTAAACGACAAAATTTTATATATGGGCTAATTATCTTATTTTCGCCCACTAGATTTCTTAAAATATCCTAAAATGGCAATACTCAGTAAAATTAGAGAACGAACAGTTTTTCTTATTGTAATTATAGCTTTAGCTTTATTTGCTTTTGTACTTACAGACTTATTCAGAAATGGAGGGTTTTCTTCAGACAAAGCAACTAGTAGTGTTGGTGTAATTGGTGATGAAGAAATAGGTAGAGAAGAATTTGCCGCAGAAGTAGAAAATATTGTACAACAAAGCCAAGGCCGCGTAAGTACACTACAAGCAGCCAACCAAGCCTGGGAAAATAACTTACGTAGAACGTTGTTAAAACAAGAGTTTGAAAGCTTAGGTCTAGAAGTAGGCGCAGACCAGATTACAGATGCTATGGCTCAACAATTAGCTGGTGATCCAAGGTTTTCCAACGAAGCTGGTTTTTTTGACGAGGCAAAATTGAAGCAGTTTATAGCTGAGTTGAAAGTAACGTCTCCACAACAATACCAACAATGGGTGAACTTTGAGCAGTCTATGGAAGTGAATGCTAAGTCTCAACTTTATTTTAATATGGTGAAGGCAGGAGTACAAGCTACACTATTGGAAGGTCGACAAATTTATCATCAAGAAAACGATAACCTTACTTTTGAATTTGTAAAAGTTCCTTTTGATAAGGTGGAAGAAGTTGAAGTTTCAAAATCTGATATTCAAAATTACATCAACGCTCACAAAGAAAGGTTTCAGCAAGAGGCTAAGCGTAATTTGGAGTACGTGTATTTTGAAGAAGCTCCTTCAGAAGAAGATAACGCTTCTGTTTTAGAAGAGATCAAAAAACTTACGACTGACGAGAAGGTAGAACAAGCGGAAGGCTTATCTAACTTCAATACTACAGATAATCTTCAGGAGTTTGTTGCTGTTCATTCAGAAACACCATACAATGATAATTATACCTTCGAGTATAACA
>Ga0306912_1000084_pt1 | contig 57838 bp, 61 predicted proteins | sample AntRauFillE10628_FD_190443 | JGI IMG/M metagenome (GOLD analysis project Ga0306912, IMG submission 190443) | Saline lake microbial communities from Rauer Islands, Antarctica - Metagenome Filla E10 #628 (v2) (version 2) | ecosystem: Environmental > Aquatic > Non-marine Saline and Alkaline >...
TCCGGAAGTTTTTAGTCAGTTGCACTGAGTATTTCGCAAGGTGTAACCAGACGGTCAACCGGACACCAAAAGCTTTCTGCTTTTGGTTCCCTTCGCTGGCGCTCCGGTGCCGGTTACCTAAGCGTTAAGTGTTTTCAGGGAGGAAACCATGAGTAAGTATCAGATTGCCCAACTCAACATTGCTACGCTGAAGGCTCATATCGATTCACCGCAGCTTGCGGATTTTGTTGCAAACCTGGATAGGATTAACGCGTTGGCAGAGGACTCGCCGGGTTTCGTTTGGCGGCTCCAAACTGAAGAGGGTGATGCTACCGGCATTGATTATTTCGGCTCCGACAAGATCGTGAACCTTTCCCTCTGGGATTCGGTTGAGGCTTTGCATAATTACGTTTATCGGTCTGCCCACGTTGAGATTATGCGCCGCAAGAAAGAGTGGTTCCACAAAATGGGTGAGGCATACATGGTGCTTTGGTGGGTACCTGCTGGTCACATTCCCTCAGTCGAAGAAGCGGCGCAAAAGCTGAACATCCTGCGAGAGCACGGACCAACCGCCGAAGCTTTCACGTTCAAAAAAGCCTTCTTGGCTCCCAGTGAATTCGGCGGTGTGCCAAACGATACTTTGGGTGGTGAATGTCCAGCCACTTAACAAATCAATTAAGTTCGTTCCGGCCTACGGCCTCCACCGGACGGCCCTGTCGGGCCGCCGCTTATTTTCGGCGTTATAAATGAGAGAAAGACTGGATGTTCGGAGACGCAAGTAAAGCTCTAGGCGATGATATTGATGAGCTCGCCGAATTGTATAAAAGCAATTCGTCACCGCCGGTTACGAGGTCGTTAGTTCGGGCTTACTCAGCCTATATTGAAGCTTCGGTTTTCGAAATGAGACAAGTGGCTCTTCAGAGGTATCGGGGCAACCCTGAATTGTTCAGTCCAGAGGAAGAGAGCGTTCTTCTCGAAAAAAGCGTTTTCTTAGACAGAAAGGGTAAAGTTCAGAGTAAAGGCGATTACCAACGTTTCCTTCCCTTGGTGCTTTTTTCTATCAGAGCTTACGCTAGGTCTTATGGGGCAAGTTTTGAACCAGATACTGGTGATCATAGGTGGGAAAGCTTTCAGCATTTCGTTAACTTCCGAAATCGTTTGATGCACCCGAAATCACTGCTGGATATAGAGTTTGATGGTGACGACCTCTCGAAAATGATGGCAGCGCTGGATTGGTTTCATGATACGAATATGTTGATGGTCGACTCTATTCGTCGAGCAAATAATTTATAACAAGTCGCAGCAGTATGCGGCCTGTGGCCGCCGGACGCCCTTTCCATGGCTCCTTCGTCGCCATTCCAAGGTCGCCGCTGTGCTCAGCGTTATGCGTGAATGGGAATCAGTTTATGAATCAAGAAAAAATGGTTGATGTCTACATACCAGCCCTCGTCGCACTGTTGACTAGAGCTGAAGAGCTGGCCGAGCGTCCGTTGTCTAGAGACGAGGTGCTTAGAATCAGGGACAACGCGGCAACCGTCAGTCAGCCTTTATCATCTATGCCAAGCTTCTTGGGTCAACGTGGTTACCACGATCTATACGCACCGGAGGCGTGGGAGGAGTGGCAGCTATACCGTGAGGGGAAGCTTGACCTATCCTTGGGTAAAGGTGAAAACACATAACAATGCCATTAAGTCTGTTCCGGGCCTTCGGCCCTCCACCGGACGCCCTTATCAGGGCGCCGCTTATGGCTGGCGTTATGTTTCTCTCAGAGCAGGCTCAAGCCCAAGGTGATCAATAAAAGGAATAAAGTCGCGATCCAAAAACAGCAGAGGTAACTCGTTCTCTATGCAGAATGTCGCGATGATCACATCGGCAGTTTTTCTGATTGTAATGCCCTTTTTGCGGAGCGCGCGATAATTGTCAGCGCACTTGGCAGCCATATTTTTGCCAAAAATTTCATATTGATTCAACGCCAATAAGCTTTGTTTGGTCTGACGGAATTGATTGTCGTGCCGAATGCCTTGAAGGATTTCCAGAAATATGAGGTCGCCAATAGCGACTGATCCCTGGACTATCGAGGCATCCAGCAAGTCAGTGTGCGGGTTTTTGACCCCGTTGAAATAGTCGATCCAGACGCTGGTATCTACCAGTATCATCCGGCGTTCCGCATTTCATCCAGGTCGCCTTCCCACTTGATTTTACCTCGCAGCTTTCGAATCTCCTGTTGCTTGCTAAGCTGGACCAAAAGTTTCAGGCCTTGCTCAACAGCCTCTTTTTTGGTTTCGTATCCGGAGGCTTTCAGGGCTTCGGCCATCAGTTGGTCGTCAATGACTATATTCGTTCTCATGTATCACCCATGTGTATTGGTGTCGACTTTTATACACAATCTAGCACTTCGGGGAGAACATAACAATCGGCTGCACAGTGACCGATTTTCCGCCGCTTAATGGCTCCAAACCGGCGCGTGAGCCGGGCGTTAAGGATATTATGGTCAAGTTTGAGCTAGAGAGCGGAGAACAACTCCACGCAGAAGCCCCGGATACTTTTTGGATTCCGCCATTAGATGCTAGACAATCTCTTTCCTCTGGGGACCTCGTAAAGCTTGTGTTCCGCATAGAAGAAGATGGTGAGGTTAACGTCGAAAGAATGTAGGTTGTTGTTAAAGAGACAACCGCGATGGGCTACGTTGGTGTATTGGATAATGACCCATACTGCACAGATCAAATTCAGGCTGGTTTGGAGTTAGAGTTTACTCCAAAGCACGTCATCAATATCTATGCTGACGACTGACATCCTTAACAAGTCAATGCAGTTCGCTCCGGTCCTGGCGGGCCTCCACCGGACGATCTAATCGGGCGCCGTTCATGCAAAGCGTTCGTCTTGACGTACGTACCTATAGGCGTACACTTGACCAAAAGCTAAACACGCAAGAGGTGCGTCATGACCGGAATTACAGCAACTGAGGCGCGAAGTAACCTTTATAGGTTAATTGACGAAACTGCCGAGTCCCACCAACCAATCGTCATTATGGGTAAGCGGAACAAAGCCGTCTTGGTTTCGGAAGAAGACTGGTCTGCAATTCAGGAAACACTTTACCTGCTCTCCGTACCCGGTATGCGGGAGTCTATTCGTGAGGGAATGGATACGCCCGTGGATGAATGCGATGAGGAGCTGGACTGGTGACATGGAAGTTGGTTTACACCAAGCAAGCCCAGAAAGATGCTAAGAAACTGGCCTCCAGCGGCCTCAAACCAAAAGCCCAGGAATTGTTGGCGTTGATTTCAGAAGACCCTTACCGAAAGCCGCCTCCGTTCGAGAAACTCATTGGGGATCTTGCGGGGGCCTATTCGCGCCGCATCAATATTCAGCATCGTCTGGTCTACCAAGTACTAGAAGAGGAACGGGTGGTGAAAGTTCTGAGGCTCTGGAGCCACTATGAATAATGCATTACCAGCCGCTGTTGCCGGACAATTTGTCCACCGCTTCGCGGCTCCAAATTGCCGCAAAGCTTCGCGTTAAAAGACAATGCAGGAGCGCGCATGAGCGTAGAAGAAATCTTGTCAATATTGTGTATCTTCAGCGGGCTTTTTTCTCTGGCGTGTAGCAACCGTGCGGTCGGAGAGAAGCTGGCGGGTTTCTACAAGGAAGGAGGAAGTCACAGGCCCAAGCAAGCTCAATTGCTGGTGTCTGGGCTGATCGTGGCAGGCTTTGGTGTCTGGTGGTATGCAAATCCCGGTCTGTTGTCATGAGCGCGGTTTTTAACAAGGCGCACCAATTCGCACACTTTGTGCACCGGACGCTCGCAGGCTCGCGTCGTTAAACGCAAATTTGCTTTGGAGATTGGCATTGGACGTCAGAAATATCGGGAGACGTCGCTCGGCGGCCGAAATCAAGCAGCAATTGTTCCCTTTACTTTTTTGCGTGTTAGCTATTGAGGGTTTCTATCTTTGGCTTTGCATTTCAGTGCTACGCGAGGGGCTGAACACGCAATTAGCGATTTCCTTTCTAGGATTCAGTTTTGGGCTTTATAACCTGTTGGGATTTCTCTTCGGCCTTCCGGTTTATAGCATTGGTGGTACTGATAAAGATTATGGCGGTCGACTCATGGGATTATTTTTCAGTTTGATATTCATACTTTCAGGTATTGTTATCCCGGCAAGATTTTAGCCATGAGCTGTGGCTTTTTAACAAGTCATCAAATTCGTTCCGGGCCAATGGGCCTCCACCGGACGCCCTAGTCGGGCGCCGTTTATGCAGGCATTATACGCTAAGGAATAGTTGAGAGTATGGCATCGGGTGTATCGAATAAATTAACGGGACAGGTTGGGGAGCACCTAGTGTCGGCGGTACTGGGGACACGTGGCTACTACGCTTCTCCTTACTCTGGAAACGTTCCCGGATTCGATGTCACAGCGGTTCACTCTGAATCTTTTAAGTCATTTCCTGTTCAGGTTAAAGCGAGTACGAAGGGTGCGTTGGTTCAGTCCTCTATCGAAAAGTGGTGCGACCACAGTATCGGCGAGGATAATCATCAAACAATTGGTCCATTGAAACGGCTTAAACATCCGAATTTGGTCTGGGTCTTGGTGCGGCTGGGTGATTCAGGAATCAACGGAGCAAGATTTTTTATCTGCACCGAACACGACATACAAGAGAAGATCGTCGCCCGGTACTCGGCTTTTATGGAGAGGCACGACTATCGCCGTCCTGGAGGCGGCGCTTCTCCGCAGGCGATTCTCAACCTTAAGGACGTCGCCGAATTTGAGGATAATTGGGGAATCCTCCCGGACTATCAGGCTGACGATGGTCTTGCATAATCAGTGCAGGCACGGCGACGCCCAATACCTTGCGCCTTCGGCTCTATTCCGTGGGCGCGCATGCTGCAAGCGGTTAGCAGCTGCAGCTTCCTTCCAGATCTTGCGAATTGAGTAAAAAAGGAATAATTTGTACTCATGGATGAGTTTGAATTCGACGAAGCCAAAAGCCAAGCCAATCTGGATAAGCACGGTATTGATTTCGTCTCGGCCCAAGGGCTGTGGAAAGATCCTTACCTGCTGGAGATTCACGCAAAATCAGAGGATGAGCAGAGGTTTTTTCTGATAGGCAAGATTGGTGAAAAGCACTGGTCGGCTGTCGTCACCTACAGGGATGTTCGTATTCGTCTGATTTCTGTAAGACGTTCCCGCAAGAAGGAGGTTGAGCTCTATGAAAGCTAAAGACTTCGACAAAAAATTTGAGGAAGGTCAGGAAGACATTGTTGATGACCTGGACCTGCCCTCTGCTCGCCGCGTTAATCAGGAACAAAAGCGAATCAACGTCGATTTCCCAGCTTGGGTTGTTGAGTTGTTGGATCGTGAGGCTGCGCGCATTGGCGTTACCCGCCAATCCATCATCAAGGTGTGGCTGGTGGAGCGTCTTCAGGCCGAATCTGCTAACAAACCGCTCAATGGTGACGCCGCAGGCGGCGCACATTAGCGTAGCGTTATATGCTCAAAGGAGTGAGTATGAAGTACCTCCCACTTTTGTTTTTGGTTGCCTTAGTCGGATGTTCCTCTAATCCGCCTCAACCAACTCCCGATACCGTATTTTCAGAGCCACCGCATCTTTGGTCGGGCCAAAAGGTTGTTGGTCAGACGCCAGACTCCTGTGCGGCCAACGGCGTTAAGATTCTCAAGGCTTTGTCGTTCGTGAGTGTGGTCAAAAATGACAGTTACGTTTATGGCACTCTGATGGCTAATCGCGCTGCCATTAAGTGTATCCCGAACGGGGAAGAAACGTTTGTTTATGCAGCCGTAGCTGGGCCGGACGTGAAGCAGGTTGAGCGTTTGCGCAATGAAATTGTCTGGCGCTTGTGACCTCATAACAAGGCCATTAAGTTTGTTCCGGGTACCGTACGCCCTTGTCAGGGCGCTGCTTATGGCTGGCGTTATGCATGAGGAAATATGAGAGAACTCATAGAGATCGTTATAAAAGTTTTTGCGGCCTATCTGGTTTTTAGCACTGTGGGAAACTATGCCCCCATGGCTTTAGTGCCTGGCGCATTCAGCGGATCAACTTCCCCGCTGATTGGACTCATAGCGGCGGGCGTCTCTGCGCCCATTGGCATTGGTATTATTTTGTGGCTTAGAGCGCCGAATATCTCCAAGACTGCCGTTTCGACTGATTCGCCGGGGCCGGTCATTCCGGAAAGTGGTGTTGTGGCTGCTGGTGTGTTCTTGATAGGCGTTTATTGGTGTGTTCGCTCTATAAGTGTTTTGCTAACTCAGATGGGCTCGCAGGTCTCGATGAATTATGGCTGGCTTGCAGTCCTGGTTTTGTCTGTCGCTTTGATTTTAGGTAACGACTTTATAGCTAAAGTATTCCGAAAGATTCGTACTGCGGGCAACAATGCATAACTCATCGCTTCCCTAAGTCACGTTTTGTGGGTTGATCCCCCATAAGGGGGATAGCTGTGCAGTCCGGGATTGGTTTATCGTCGGAGAGTGGTGGAAAACCCCACAGCGGTTCGACAATAAATACAAGAAAGGACAATTCAATGAACACGTCTAAGAAGAAACTCTCCATGTTGGCGCTCCTGGCGTCGCTGCTGTTTGCCGGTCCTGTCTATGCGGCCTGCAATGCCAGCCCGATCGTGTTTGTGCACGGTTACTCCGGCTGGAAATCCCAGTTCAACACGATGGTAGATCGCTTTAAAAACGATGGAACGCCGGCCTGTGCGTTGTACAAATTCGGTTACAACAGCCTGGGCAAAAGCAACAAGACCAGTGCGAAGGAACTCAAGTCGTTTGTGAATAACATCCGGCCTAACCACGGCTGGCGTAAAGCCAAGATCATCGCCCATTCCAATGGTGGCCTGGTGTCGCGTTGGTATCGGGTATTCGAAGGTGGCAGTGCCGCAACCAATCGCCTGGTTACACTGGGCACCCCGCACAAGGGTACTTCATGGGCCTATGCTTGTTTTAGCCCGGCTTGCTTTGAAATGCGCTACAACTCATCGTTCCTGCGATCGTTGAATGGCCGTGGCTGTGATGTGTCGCTCTGGTCAGCGCTGGATGAGATTGTTATTCCCCAAACCAACGCGAAATGTGGTAGTAGCCTGCGCACATCCAGTGTCGGCCATATCACTTTGATGTACTGGGGTGGCGTCTATAATGATGTAAGGCGTTTCCTGTAGGAATCCCTTCCCTGCACCCGGCGTTCTGGCGGGTGTGAAACAGGAAAAGAACTCCGGGTGAGCAAGCCAGTGAAACTGGCTTGCTCATTTTGGTATAAGGGGGCAGATTGTCCCAACCAGTCCGTGCCAACCAAGTCGAGACAACACATGAAATACCTGGCTTTAATCCTTTCATTGGGTCTGCTCATGGTGTTCACCAGCAGCGCTCTGGGTGACGATCGGGCACCCTCTGAACGCGGGGAAACAGCAAAAAATACGGACGTGTTCGTCACCATTAATGGCACTCCTCTAAGCATGGACCTTTACCGGTTTTTGCTGGGTTCCAGGGATCAGGAGCGCGCTGAAAGACAGCACTACGACGATAGCTTTGATGCCGATATGCACCGTGCGCAAGTCGCAGAAGACCTGGTGATGACCGAGGTTCTGGCACAGCAAGCCACCCGTTCAGGTATGCATAAAAACGACGCGGTAAAAGCAGAAATGGCCATGGCCGAGAAAACTTTGCTGGCGCAGCTTTATGTGCAAAAGTTGATGGATTCCATCGAGGTGGACGAGTCGGAAATACGCCGCTACTACGACCAGAAGATTGAGCAGACTCTGTACCGCTTCATGATCTGGCAGACGAGCAATCAGGACCGCGCTACAGAGGTTCTCAATACACTCAAGGCAGGGGATGGTGCAGGCGTACCCGCAGAGGACGTGATTGAAACGCCCTGGCTGAGGGACACCGATATTGCGCCGGACGTGAACAAAAGCGTGCGTCGACTGCAGGTGAGTGAATTCGTAGAAAAGCCCGTGTTTCAGGATGATCTGTGGAAAGTCGTTCAGGTCATCGACAAGCAGGTTATGACGAAGCAGAGTTATGATGAGGAAAAATCGGTTATCAGGGCGGAATTGGTGAGCATGAAACTGGATCAAAAACTTGAGAAGTTGGCGGAAGATGCGTCGATCGTCTTCAATGCGCGCCAATAGACGATGGCCCGCTTTTGCCGTCGCCTTCGCGGTGCTTGCGGGTCTCGTCGGGTATCATCTGATCGCGCCTGAAAAAAGTGCCCCTGCCGCCAGCACTGTGTCTGAGCCCGCTCCGGTTATGATCGAAAAGGCGTCCGCTGCGCCTGACACCCCGGTTATGGCTGAAACGCGCGTCGAAGCGCCGGTGTTTCTGGAAGAATCAGTCGACCCCTCAGATTCCAACCTTCAGGAAGCGGAACTGGAACATTTGAGCGAGGTGTTCCAGAACAGCCTGTACTCTTTGTTCCAATACGAGTTTCCAATGAACCGGGAAGGCCGTGCAGCTATTGATGCTTTTGTGGCCAGCATGCCCGAAAATCTTGGAAGTGACGACCTGGATGCCGTGTCCGTCATGATTGCGGAGCAACTGCGGACACCGGAAGCCGAGGACCTGGCCTTTATCATCACGCATCTGTATCGGCTCGAACAGGCAGAGGCCCGTCTAATAGCCGACGGTGAGCCGATAACCACGATGGAGCAACAGTTGGAGGCCCAACAGCGGCTGTCGCAATTGCGGGAGCAGTGGTTTGGACCGGAGCTGTCGGAATTCCTCTTTGCTGATGATGACGAGGAATTTCAGGCCAATCCTGATGCCGAAACCACAGAAGCGCCATCGGACGAGCAGGCCGGGCTGGCGGACGTCGAGCGCGCCTGGGACCAAAGATATCAGGCGTTTGTTAAGGACAAGCAATTCATAGACAGGGCCGGACTGGACCAGGCAGAGAAAGACCGGCAAGTTGAGACGCTTCTGCAACAGCACTACGCCCCAGAGGAACTCGAAGCCGCCAGAGCCTACGATCAACGTCAGAACTAGTCTTCGAACAGCCGTGTTCGGGCCAATTTGAGATCGCCGCTGTGCGGGTTATGGCTGGTACACTTACAAAGATCACAATCGAAGGCCAAAAGGGCGGATATGAGCGAGCAACACCTGGATGTTCTGATTATTGGTGCAGGCGTTTCTGGTATCGGAACGGCGTGTCACCTGAGGCAGGATTGCCCCGGCAAAAATTTCATGATTCTCGAGCGCCGCGATTCTCTGGGCGGAACCTGGGACCTGTTTCGTTACCCTGGTATTCGCTCGGATTCTGACATGTACACCTTCGGATACAGCTTCCGGCCTTGGACCGGCGGCAAAGTGCTGGCAGACGGCCCCTCCATCAAACGTTACCTGTCAGACACTGCTGAAGAATACGATGTGACCTCGCGCATTCGGTATGGCCTGGCGGTAAAGCGGGCGGAATGGTCTACCGAAAAGGCCTGCTGGACCGTAACGGCCGAGCGCGAGGCAACCGGGGAAGAAATTGTCTTTACCGCCAATTTCATGATCGGTTGTACCGGGTATTACAACTATGACGCCGGCTACAAGCCAGACTTTCCCGGTGAGGAGGCTTTCGAAGGGCAAGTTGTCCATCCCCAGCACTGGCCGGAGCACCTGGATTATCGGGGCAAGCGGGTGGTGGTCATCGGCAGTGGCGCCACGGCAGTCACTCTGGTGCCGAAAATGGCGGAAGAGGCTAGCCACGTTACCATGCTCCAGCGTTCGCCCGCGTACATGATGCCGCTGCCCTCAGACGATGGCATTGCCCGTTTTCTGCAGCGAACCTTGCCGGCAAAACTGGCCTACCGGTTGATCCGGGCCCGCAATATCATGATAGCCCGATTGCTGTTCAATCTGTCTCGTAAGCGACCAGCGATGATGCGGCGCTGGATGTTGAAAACCGTCGAAAAACAGCTGGATAACAAGGCCGATATGCGGCATTTCACGCCCAGTTATAATCCCTGGGACCAGCGTTTGTGCGTTGTGAAAGACGGCGACCTTTTCAAAACAATCCGGGAAGGTTCGGTGTCTATGGCGACCGATCATATCGAACGATTCACGGAAACCGGTATCCGCCTGAAATCCGGTGAAGAGTTGGCGGCTGATATCATCATTCCGGCCACTGGTCTGGATATCCAGATGCTGGGTGGTGCAGAGCTTGTGGTAGACGGCGAGCCAGTGGTGATGCGGGACAAGGTGGTCTACAAGAACGTGATGGTAGAGGGCGTGCCCAATGCCGGAATGGTGTTCGGCTATACCAATATTTCCTGGACTCTCAAGGTTGATATTGCGGCAGAGTATCTGTGCCGGGTACTGAACTATATGGATGCCCGGGGTCTGCAGATGTGTGTGGCCAAAGGGGGCAACGCCCGACACGCAAACGATACGGTGATGGGCGGTCTGGATTCTGGTTACATTCGTCGTGCGGACGACCGCTTGCCAAGGCAGGGGCTGGACGACCCCTGGAGAGTGACCCAGAACTACAAAGCCGACATCAAGGCGCTTCGGTTCGGGCCAATCAATGACGGGCATCTTTCTTTCGATGGCCGTCCGCAGACCAGTAAAAACAAATAGGACGAGATGTCTCCGGTACTTTCCTGACGGTGTTTATGGCAGGATTCTCGATACATTCTGAAGAGTATGGCTGCCATGTCGCGCCAAAAAAACAAGAAACGGCCAATCTGGCACCCAGTGTACTGGACGTCCTGGGTTATGGTGTTCACGCTTTACCTGATATCCCTGCTGCCGATGAGCACCAAGCAGAACTTCGGTGTCTGGCTTGGCCAGGTGCTCGAAAACAAGCTGAAATCCCGACGGAAGGTGGCTGACCGAAACCTCAGCATCTGTTTCCCAGACATGGACAAAGCCGCCCGCGCACGGTTAGTGCAGGACAATTTTGTGGCCTGTACCCGTGGCATTCTGGAAAGCCTTCATGCCTGGTCCCGGGATATGTCCGGCTATTGTGACGAAGCGCAGGTAGAGGGGCTTGAGCATCTGCGGGAGGCACAGGCAAGAGGTAAAGGCGTATTGCTGATCGGTGGCCACTACAGCATTTTCGATTTTGCCTTGCCGCTGATCGCCTGCCACCTGAAAAAACCCGGTTACATGTATCGACCCAACGCCAATCCGGTGATTGACCGGATGATTGAGCGCGGCCGTCGCAGGCATTTTGGAATAAGAGCGTTCACCAAGCGGGAACTTCGCCCCATGGCGACCTTTCTGAAAAAGGGTGGCGAGGTCTGGTTTGCGTGCGATCAGGATTTTGGCGCCAAAACCGAAGTGTTTGTGCCTTTCTTCGGGGTGGAAGCACCCTGCATCAGCTCACCGAGCTACATCGCCCGGGTTTCCGGAGCGTCGGTAATCTGCGTGAGCCACCTGCGCCTTCCGGACGGTCAGTACCAGGTTCGCTTCTCACCGGTTCAGGAAGGTTTCGGTGAGGATCTGAAAGCGGACGCCGAAGCCTGGAATCGCTTTCTGGAAGCTGCCGTGCGGGAACATCCGGATCAGTACCTGTGGCTTCATAAGCGGTTCAAAACACGGCCCGAAGGCCATGCTGCCGTCTACTGACACAGGGATTGGCTTGCTGGGTCTGAATCAGTCCTGGCCCAGATATTTCCGCACATTGGCCTGCCAGCTATCCGCTTCAGTGACCGACAGAATCTGCTCGGAAACCGGCTCCCGTAATGGACTTCCGGCCGGCAACGCCAGTGCATACAGTTGTCTCTGGAAGACGGATGGCAGCAGAGTCAGCCGGTCATCGCCGAATTGCAGGTTGCGATACTGTAGCAGAGCACGATCGTACACCACGGCGTCAGATTCACCCCGGGCCACTGCCTGTATGGCGGATGTCAGGTCCGGGTATTCTTCATGGCGTATGCGCTGTTCTTGCAGGTATTGCTGGCTGGCGGTGTTCGCAATGGTGGCAACATTCGCACGGATCAGATCGTCTGGACCCTGGATCTGGGAGCGCAGGTTGTTGACAGTCAGCGATGAGGTGATGGCGGCGGTGAAGCTGGCCACCATGATCAGGCCCGCAAACATCCATACCAGTGCCACAATCCGGCCGGTCGGAGAGGTTGGCGCCTTGTCGCCATAGCCAACGGTGGTCATGGTGACCGCCGCCCACCAGAAGCCGGAACCGATACCTTCCGCAGCGGATCCGCCGAACTGTTCGGGGTTACGTCTGCGCTCAAACAGCCAGAGTATGAACCCGACACCCAGAAGCAGAGCACCCAGCGAGACCACCACGCTCAGAAATTCCCAGCTGAGCAGGCTGATCAGACTGTTCAGCAGCCCCTGGTCCGGTTGGCTCGGAACTGCAATCGATAGCCCGGTCTGATAAAACGGATGCGTAAAGTCGAAGTCGACTTCACGCTGAGCGGTCATTGTCAGGGCACCGACGGCCAGGTCAATGTCTCCGCTTTCAACCTGTTCCAGCAAATCGTTGAATGGCAAAGGTACCCATTCGTACTCCTTTCCCAGGTTCTGGGCGACCTGGCGCCAGAGATCAACACTGATACCTTCCCATTCACCGGTTTCGGTCTGCATAACAAAGGGCGGCACTTCCGTTATGCCAACCTTGATCGCATTGCTGTCCGACTGGGCAATGCCTATGGACGGAAACGCGAGCCATATTAACGCCAGTAGGCGCAGCAACTGGTTCATTCGAAAGAACCTGCAATGACGTCCCGATAATTACGAATGCGCTGAACGTAGTGAACCGGCTCGTAGCCACGGGCATAGCCGTAACGAGTGCTCGGGTAGTATCGCTTGTCAGCTTTCAGGGGCAGCACCTCTTTCATGTCTTCCCACGAATCCGGGTTTTTGCCCAGATCACGCGCCAGCTGACGGGCATCCAGCAAGTGACCGCGGCCGATGTTGTAGCTGGCCAGTGCCAGGAAAGTACGATCAGGCTCCGGAATGGTGTCCGGCAGGCGACGGTGGCGGTCAGCCAGGTAGCGGGCGCCGCCATCAATAGCCGCGTCCGGGTCTAGCCTGTCGGTTACGCCCAGAGATTTGGCGGTATTCTGGGTCAGCATCATGATGCCTCGCACGCCGGTTGGCGACACCGCCGTCGGATCCCAGTGAGACTCTTGATAGGAAAGCGCTGCGAGAAGGTCGGCCGACATACCGGTTGCTGCTTCAGCGGCGACGAACTTGTCTTTGTAGTCTGGCAGCCGGTCGTCGATTCGGCGGCTGAGAGCGCGCAGGTCAACGAAATCGAATTCACCGATGTAGCTGTAATACTGGGTCTCCACGGCGCCGATGGCTTCGTCGCCTGCCGTGCTGTTCATCCACTCGTGAGCGGTGTCGGCAATGTTCTGGAATGCATTGGGGGCATACCAGCCCAGGTTCTTGCCCTCGGTCAGGTTCATTGCCACTTCAAGATGCGGGAAATGGCGACGCATTACCTGAACGATATTGGAGTCGGCGACGGTACAGTCCAGGTCCCGTTCGGCGACTTCGGAGAGTAACACCTCTGTGGTGAGCTCTTCGTCCTCCGAAAAGGTAATGCCCTCATGCTGGCTGGCCAGCTTGTTCAGGGTTTCCACATAGCTCGACTGCGCGGTAACGCGAATCCCGACGTCGACCATATTTTCCGGCAGGCGTGGCATTGGCCGGAGTTCCCGATGGCAAACCAGCTGTTCAGTGATTTCAGTGTGGGCCGGGCCGCGGGCAAACCGTTCGGTACGCGAGGGCAGGTGGGTTAGCCCAGCCCAGCCGCCGCCAGGTGGGTACCCCCGGATTCTAGGGCATTCATAACCTCGGCCGTAGAGTCGTACATGGTCCATTCCACAGCCCAGCCTTTGCTTTCGGCAAATTGGCTGATCAGACTGAACTCGGGCCCGGTAGGATTTTCATGGCGATTAAGATAGTAGGTGGTCGAACCGTTACGGGTGGCGACTTGTAGAATGCCGGTCTCTTCCGGATTGCCGATCTCCGCGCTGTTTTTCTCCGGTGCTTGCTCGCTGCAGCCAGCGATGACTAGGGCTACGGGAAGAATCGTGGCTGATATGCCACGTCTGATCGCGTGAATCATGGTCGTCCTCATTGTTGGTCTTGACGCATTTAGACTTATTATTACGGATTCGTCATTAAACTGTACCACTTTGAGACACAATCCGCTCACAGTCGGTCCTTATCTGGCCTATCCTGTGATTTCCGATGTTGTTTTAAAACCCGGCAGGGGATTTCAATGAAGGCTTTGATGAAATACGTTTGTATGGTTGGTTGCCTGGTTTTGCCGTTGGCCGGGTTGGCCGCTGATGGCATGATTTCGCTTAAAAGCAATCACAGCGTAGCCGCCACGTCGGACAGACTAGCGTCGCTGCTTGAAGCAAAAGGCATGACCATCATGAACCGGATCAGTCACAGCGACGGTGCCGCCGGCGTTGACCTTGCGCTTCGACCAACGGAAATCGTGATTTTTGGGAACCCGAAAGTGGGCACGCCGTTAATGCAGTGTTCGCAGAGTGTGGCCATCGACCTGCCTCAGAAAGCGTTAATCTGGGAGGACGAATCCGGCCAGGTCTGGCTGGGCTATAATGATCCCGCTTACCTGAAGCAACGGCACGGTATCAAAGGCTGCGACGCCGTGTTGGAAAAGGTATCCGGCGCCCTGAACAACTTCGCGAACGCCGCGACTCAGTAGTTTCCGTCTCTGGCTATCCAGCGAGCACTCTGATAGGGTACTAACCATCCTGCCTCTAAGGATTTCCGCAATCTTTGGCCTCCGGGCCCATGCGAACCCTCATACGACCCGTCAGAGGACGTCACCCCATTTTTGGCGCGTGACTGTAGTCGTCTTATTTTCCATGACCAAATCATGGCACTCGCTCTGCTGTCAAAAGCATTGGGCGAAATTATCAAGAGTTTATTCAATATGAGTTTTTCTTCACTCGGCCTTTGCGAGCAACTGGTACGTGCCACCACGGACCAGGGTTACGAAACCCCATCCCCTATTCAGGCGCAGGCCATCCCTGCGGTGTTGTCCGGCAGGGATGTGATGGCTGCTGCCCAGACCGGAACCGGCAAAACCGCCGGCTTTACCCTGCCGATCCTCCAGCGCCTGTCGGCGAACCCCCGCACCGGTAAGGGGCCCAGGGTGCTGATTCTGACCCCGACCCGTGAACTGGCGGCCCAGGTGCACGACAGCGTGGCTCTTTACAGCCGTTACATGCCGACCAAATCCGCCGTGGTTTTCGGCGGCGTGAAAATCAATCCGCAGATGATGAAGTTGCGCAAGGGTCTGGACGTGCTGGTAGCCACACCGGGCCGTTTGATGGATCTTTACCAGCAGAATGCGGTGCGCTTTGACGAGGTTGAAGTACTGGTGCTGGACGAAGCCGATCGCATGCTGGACATGGGCTTTATTCGCGACATCCGCAAGATTCTTGCGATGCTGCCCGCTAAGCGCCAGAGCCTGATGTTCTCGGCGACCTTTTCGCCGGAGATTCGTACACTGGCCACCGGCATGCTGAACAACCCGGTGCAGGTGGAAGTAGCCGCCCGTAATACCGCTGCGGAAAGTATCAAGCAATCGGTCTATCCGGTCGATCAGAGCCAGAAAACCGCGCTGCTGAGTAAGCTGGTTCGTGACAATGGCTGGGAGCAGGTGCTGGTATTTACCCGCACCAAGCATGGCGCAAACCGCCTGACCCAGAAGCTGGAGCGTGATGGCATCACCGCCGCTGCGATTCACGGCAACAAATCCCAGGGCGCCCGTACCCGTGCGCTGGCGGAATTCAAGCAGGGCGATATTCGCGTGCTGGTGGCCACAGATATCGCGGCCCGTGGCCTGGATATCAAACAGCTGCCACAAGTGGTGAACTTTGAACTGCCCAATGTGCCGGAAGATTACGTTCACCGTATCGGCCGCACAGGCCGTGCCGGTGAGAGCGGTCATGCGTTGTCACTGGTCAGCGCAGATGAAGGCAAGATGCTGGCGGGTATTGAAAAGCTGATCAAAAAGCAGCTTCCGCGCAAAGAAGTGGAGGGGTTCGAGCCGACGAATAATCTGCCGCTGAAACCGAAAGCTAAAGCGGATCCGAGTCGTGCCAGAAATCGCAGACCTGGCGCTGGTCCTTCCAGACCCGCAGGCAAAACGCAGAGTTACGGTGGAAATCCTGGTGGCCGGTCGGGACGATCCACAAGCAGAAGCGCGTAAACTATTGATTTAATATAAGGCTGAAACTTTTGTCGCCCGCTGCCGTATAAGTGAACAATAACTCATTTATTATGCGGCGGAGACGAAAGATGCAAACCACACAGCCGAGCGTGTCACAGGCAGAACAGACAGCGATTTTCAAAACCAAGGCGTCACGACGCCCGATCGTGTTGTATCGTCGGGGCGACAAAAGTTTTGCCAAGTTCAGACTTGACGCACAGAACCGGGTCATTTCGATCGCCAAGCGACATGCTCGCAATGAGGCGTTGCCCAGCCAGGATAAAATCTGGTTGCAAGAATGGACGGCAAATCCAGCAGACGAGTTTGGGCAGCTTGTGATTGGTTTCCTGAAGGAACTGGAGCAGATTTCTGCACGGGAAGTGCAGTACCACTGAGTCCTGTTTTGAAGAGCGGTGTTTACACCGCTTTTTTATTCGCTTTTTTTGCTTCCGGCACCGATTCTCTCACTAGCACGTCCCGCACAGAGAGAGCACGGCCGTCAGCACTTCGTACTGTGACCGGCATGATGGATTCTTGTGAGTCTCGGTCACGAAGACCCAACGGCGTTTGTTCCGGCGCCGGGTTCCATTTGTCTCCCCACTGCCGCAGAGCAACGACGATCGGGAAAAGGTCTTTGCCTTTTTCGGTAAGCCGATATTCGAAGCGCGAGCCGTGCTCGCCGACTTCTACCTTTTTCAGAACTTCGTTTTCTACCAGTCTCGCCAACCGGTCGCAAAGTATATTGCGTGCGATACCCAGCTCTTTCTGAAAATCCACGAATCGTCTAGTGCCATACATCGCGTGCAGTACCACCAGCAACGACCACCAGTCGCCGACTTCATTCAGGGCGCGGGCAACGGAACAGTTTGAATCGTCGAATCTTTTTCTAGCCATAATTCGAGTGTAGCGAATAGGGTTGCGGTTTAAAACCAGATTTAATAAAGTTGCGTAAAGAAACCAGATTAGTAAGGTTGCGATCTATTATGACTATGAACCTCGGCCCTGTATTCGAGCCCTTCGAAATCCATAACCTGAAGCTCCGTAACCGCGTGGCCATGGCTCCCATGACTCGCAATTTTTCGCCGGGTCATGTTCCGAATCAAAAAGTGGTGGATTACTATCGCCGCCGCGCGGAAGGCGGCGTCGGCCTGCTGATCTCCGAAGGCACGACGGTGAATCACGCAGCTGCTAACGGTTACCCTAATGTTCCCTTCTTTCACGGTGATGACGCCCTGGCGGGCTGGAAAGACGTTGTGGATGCTGTTCATGAGGCTGGCGGCGCGATTTTCCCGCAGCTCTGGCACGTTGGCGCGGTGCGCAAAGAAGGCACGGACCCAGACGCCAGTGTTCCGGGCTACAGCCCCTCTGGTCTGTTTGCGCCAGGCAAGCCGAATGGCAAGGCCATGAGCAAGGAAGATATCGAGGATGTCATTCAGGCCTTCGCGGACGGTGCTCAGGATGCCAAAGCGCTCGGTTTTGACGGTGTGGAAATCCATGGCGCCCATGGTTACCTGCTGGACCAGTTCCTGTGGGAAGGCACCAACCAACGCGAGGATGAGTATGGTGGCAGCATGGAAAACCGTCTGCGCTTCGTGGTGGAAATTGTGGAAGCCGTACGCCACCGCGTTGGCCATGACTTCCCGATCATGTTGCGGTTTTCTCAGTGGAAGCAGCAGGACTACGACGCGAAACTGGTGAATAGCCCGGAAGAGCTCGAGCAGTTCCTGGCACCGTTGGTGGAAGCCGGTGTAGACATCTTCCACGCGTCGACAAGACGTTTCTGGGAGCCGGAATTTGAAGGCTCTGACCTGAACCTGGCGGGCTGGACACAGAAGCTGTCCGGCAAGCCGACCATGTCGGTGGGCAGTGTTGGCCTGACCGAGGACTTTATCAGCGGCACCTTCGCCAGCAAAAAAGAAGCGGTTGAGCAGTCCGGCATCGACGAGCTGGTTGAGCGGATGTCGAATCATGAATTCGAACTGATTGCCGTTGGCCGCGCACTTCTTCAGGATCCGGAGTGGTTGGTTAAGGTAAAAGAGGGCCGGATCGCAGACGTCGAAGCGTTCGCCAAAAAGTCACTGACCAACCTGTATTGATGTCTTTACACAGACCCCTTCCTTGAAGTTCGTAGCTTCGACCCCGGCCAAGGCCGGGGTTTTTTGATGTGTGGATTAATGGATCGGTAATCTGCCATTCATCCAAGACCCCTGCTTTTTACGTTATGCTGTCCGCTCAATATGGACTCCTCTGAGGGACAGGCTATGACAAAAACTCAATCAATTCGGGCCGTTCTGGCAGCCATGATTTTGACGTTGGCAGCAGGCTGCGCGAATGTCGGCAAGGACTTTGCCACTCACAATGTGGACCAGATCACCGTTGGTGAAACGACCCGCAGTGATATCCAGCAGATGTTCGGTGAGCCCTGGCGCACCGGCGTTGAAGACGGCAAGCGAACCTGGACTTACGGCAAGTACCGCTGGTCAGCGTTCGGCGATGCCGAAACTACAGACCTGGTTGTGCGCTTCAACCCGGATAACACCGTGTCGTCTTACGTATTTAACACCACGGAATAGGGGGAGCCGCTCATCCGGGGTCAGGCACTGGCGAATCAAGCGAATGAACCGGCCAGCATGGAACAGTTGCTGGACTGGATGCAGGCAGGGGCTCGGGGGCGAGAGTTTGTGTCTATCGGCGAAATGATGGACTCAGTGGGCCGGCGCAGCTTCGGACCCCTTGTGCTGCTGGCGGGCGTTATCCTGGTAACACCGTTAAGCGGTGTCCCGGGAATTCCGACGGTGATGGGCCTGCTGACGCTGCTGACTCTGGGTCAGGTGTTTCTGGGGCTGAACCATTTCTGGCTTCCGGGCTGGATTGTCCAACGACGGGTAGCCCGGCACAGGCTGGAAAAAGCGCTTCAGTGGCTGCGCCCCTTTGCTTGCAGAATTGACCGGTTTACCCGTCCAAGGCTGATGCCTGTCGTGCACGGTCCCGGCCTGTACCTGATGGCACTGGCCTGCATGGTTATTTCGATCGCCATGCCGGCGACCGAGGTCGTTCCTTTCAGTTCCAGTATTGCCGGGCTCGCGCTGACCGCTTTTGGTCTGGCCATGATCTCCAGAGACGGCCTGCTGGCGCTTTTTGCCTGGGGTGTTTCACTGACCGGCCCCGTCTTGCTGATCCGCAACCTCGGGGGTTGAGTAAGACGCTGTCTCACCCCACAAACTGGGTAGGAGCGGTCAAAATGAACTAGACTTTGATCGTAAGCTTTTCCATTTTGTGGCCGAAGGAGCGAACCACCATGAAACGTCTCTTCTATCTGGTTTCCTCAATTAATAGTGCGAAAGAAATCTCCGATGATCTTCACGAACACGGCGTGACGGACTGGCGATTTCACATTGTCAGTAAAGACGAGGCTGGCCTGTATACGCACCAATTGCACACTGCTTCGATTCTGGATCGCACAGACCTACCCCGGTTTGTCGAGCGTGGCGCGATCATTGGTTTCATACTGGCGTTGGCAGTTGTCCTGCCGCTGTCATTTTTGGAGCTGGTGCCTATGCCCCCCGCAGCCTGGATCGCACTGTTTGCCTTTATTGTCGCTGCAGGTGCCTGGATTGGCGGATTTGGCGGCATTCAAAGCGAGAATTACCGCATCGAACCCTTCCATCAGGACATTGAGGACGGGAAATACCTGGTGATGGTGGATGCGCCCAAAAACCACGTTGCCAAGGTCAAGGAGCTGATGACGAAAAATCATCCGGAGGCTGAACTTCAGGGCGTGGATTCGAGTGTCAACAATCCGTTTGCCAGTAAGCGCAAGCGGAAGATGACGCCCGCCTGATCTGCAAGGACCTTATCAATCTGGGATACCGGGATGGCCAAAGCCATGCCCGGCAGATTTAGAGATTTTTTTCGGAGGCCGAACCGGACCTCCGATCAGCTTGACGTGATCAGCCCCGCAGGCCCGATACGAGCTTGTCGACACTTTCCTTGGCGTCGCCAAACAGCATCCGAGTGTTGTCCTTGAAGAACAAGGGGTTTTCAACACCGGCATAACCCGACGCCATGCCGCGTTTCAGCACGACAACCTGTCCTGCTTTCCACACTTCCAGAACCGGCATACCCGCGATAGGGCTGGTCGGATCCTCGGCGGCCGCCGGGTTAACGGTGTCGTTGGCACCGATCACCAGCACCACATCGGTATCGGGGAAATCGTCGTTGATTTCATCCATTTCCAGCACGATGTCATAAGGCAGGTGGGCTTCAGCCAGCAGCACGTTCATATGGCCCGGCAGACGGCCCGCGACCGGGTGAATGCCAAAGCGGACATTCACACCCTTATCACGCAGGTACTTGGTCATGTCGCTAACGCCGTTCTGAGCCTGGGCCACCGCCATGCCATAGCCCGGCACGATGATGACGGAGCGGGCGTTGCGCAGTTCTTCACAGACTTCAGCGATGCTGGTTTCAAAAACCGGCTGCTCTTCGCCGCTGGTCGCTGCACTGCTACTGGTCTGGCCAAAACCGCCCAGAATCACGCTGACGAAGGAGCGGTTCATGGCTTTGCACATGATGTAGCTCAGAATTGCACCGCTGCTGCCGACCAGTGCACCGACCACAATCAACAGGTCGTTGCCCAGCATGAAACCTATGGACGCTGCCGCCCAGCCGGAATAGCTGTTCAGCATGGACACCACCACCGGCATATCGGCACCGCCGATGGCCATGATCAGATGCACACCCAGAACCGCCGCGATAACGGTCATCAATACCAGCGCGAGAATGCCTGAGGCGGTCGTATCAGCACCCATGAACCAGTAACCCAGCAGAATGGTGATGATGACCGCGAGCATGTTCATTTCGTGGCGGGCGGGCAACGTCAGCGCTTTGCTGGCGATTCGGCCGTCAAGCTTGCCACAGGCAATCAAAGACCCGGTGAAGGTCACCGCACCGATAAACACACCGACAAAGACTTCTACCAGTTTGATGGAATGTTCAGCTCCGCTGGTTGCGATCAGCGGTTCGATGTAGCCGGAAAAACCCACCAGTACCGCCGCCAGGCCAACAAAGCTGTGCAGCAGAGCCACCAGTTGGGGCATCTGGGTCATTTCCACCTTGTTGGCAAGGGGAATACCAATCGCGGCACCGAGCAGCACGGCAATCACGATAGCGGTAATGCCACCGTCGCCGACGCTTGCGAGGGTCGCCACAACGGCAATCACGATGCCGGCAACGCCGTAGAGGTTGCCGCGTCGTGCGGATTCCTGATGGCTGAGACCACCCAGGCTAAGGATAAACAAAACACTTGCGACCACGTAGGCCACGCTCACTAGTCCAATACTCATGTTGGGCGCCTCCTACTTGCGGAACATTTTGAGCATGCGATGGGTGACCCGGAAGCCGCCCCCCACATTGATGCTGGCAATGAGCACGGCGACAAAGGCCATGATGCCAACGGCGATATTTTCGGCCTGGGCCAGGTGCAACATTGCACCGATCACAATGATGCCACTGATGGCGTTGGTTACGCTCATCAAGGGAGTGTGCAGTGACGGTGTCACGTTCCAGATCACCTGCCAGCCAATAAAGCAGGAGAGTACAAACACGGTGAAGTGCCGCAGAAAGCTTTCCGGCGCGTGGGCACCGATGCCATAAAGCGCCAGGACGGTAACCGCCAGCAAGGCCGCTTTACCAATCAGGCTTTTCTTTTTGGCGACTTTCTCAGCCTCGTCCTTCGCCGCCTGTTTTTCGGCTGGAGACGGTTCTTCCGTGCCCGGCTTTGGCTGCGTGCTTGCCGGTTCCTCCGGCTTGGGTGGCGGCCAGGTGATGTCGTTGTCTTTCACCACGGTCAGGCCACGAATGACGACATCGTCCATGTTGACCACAGGCTTGCCGTCTTTCTCCGGCGTAAGCTCGGTCATCAGGTGCGTCAGGTTAGTGGCGTATAGATCACTGGCCACTTTCGCCATGCGGCTGGGCAGGTCGGTGTAGCCGATCAGCGTAACGCCATGCTTGTTGGCAACTTTGCCGGGCTCGGTCAGTTCACAGTTACCGCCGCGCTCGGACGCCAGATCCACAATCACGCTTCCCGGTTTCATGGACTTCACCATGTCCTCGGTAATCAGCTTGGGGGCTGGCTTGCCGGGAATAAGCGCGGTGGTAATGATGATATCCACCTCTTTGGCCTGTTCGGCGAACAGGGCCATTTCCGCCTTGATGAACTCGTCGCTCATCTGCTTGGCGTAGCCGCCGGTGCCACTGCCGTCTTCGTCATCGAAGTCCAGCTCCAGGAATTCGGCGCCCATGCTCTCGACCTGTTCTTTGACTTCAAGCCGGGTATCGAATGCCCGGACGATGGCGCCCATGCTGTTGGCAGCGCCAACGGCGGCCAGGCCGGCAACACCGGCGCCGATCACCATCACTTTGGCGGGCGGCACTTTACCGGCGGCAGTGACCTGCCCGGTAAAGAAGCGGCCGAAATGGTTTGCAGCTTCGATCACTGCGCGGTAACCGGCAATATTCGCCATGGCACTCAGTGCGTCCATTTTCTGGGCGCGGCTGATGCGGGGCAGGCTATCGATAGCCAGGGAGGTTATTTTGTTCTTGGCCAGGTGTTCCAGCAACTCAGGATTCTGGGCGGGCCACAGATAGCTGATCAGCAGACTGCCCTCGCTCATGAGGTCGGCTTCGTGCTTTTTCAGTTTGGTGTTCTTCATCGGCGCACGGACTTTCAGCACAATGTCTGCGTCTTTCCATACCGCCCTGGTGTCTTCTACGACGGTAGCGCCAACCGCCGTGTAAGTGTCGTCGGCGTAGTCAGCGGCGTCACCGGCGCCGGTTTCAATCAGCACCTCGTACCCTAGATCGGTCAGCTTTTTGACCGAAGGCGGGGTAGCGGCGACCCGCCTTTCACCTTTGAAGATTTCCTTTGGAATACTTATTTTCATTGTCACTGAGTCCTCCGGATAGACCGGTTATGGGTTAGTGATTCTGCCGGGTGATGAGCGTCCGCACCTCGGGCTGTTGCTGAATCTTACCGTGTTGGTCAGGTTTATCAATACGATAAATTTCTCATTATGGAGCAGAGCCAGCCAGCGGCGGCCTGAATCAAGGGCAGCGTTGTCGAACACGAACTGGTAGGGTTTGGGGTCAGTACTGCTCATCCTTAATCCAATAAAGAGGCTGCAATGACTAACGCTGGACAAAATAAAAAAATCGGACTTGCCACAGGCATCGTTTTGATAGTTGTCGCTTTGGGATACCTGATCGGGGGCTCAGGCGTGCCGGATTTTGACGAATACGAGGCCGGCGCAGAGCGCAAAGAAGCGTTTTTTGGTTACTTTCTGCCGATCATTCAGGAAGAAAACGAAGAAATAGCCGAGGCGCGTGAAAACCTGGTGGCCTGGAACAACGATAAGGATTCCATCGGCTGGTGGGACGGCGGCACTATCGAGGACATCGCCGCTGAATACGGCCTGGAAGAATTCGATGTTGATGATCAGGCGGCATGGGATGAACTCTTGCGCCGCGTTGATATCGTGCCGCCATCACTGGCACTGGCACAAGCCGCTAATGAGAGCGCCTGGGGCACGTCCCGCTTTGCCCGGCTGGGCAACAACTACTTCGGACAGTGGTGCTTTGTGGAAGGTTGCGGACTGGTGCCGAACAGCCGCGAATCCGGCAAGAGCCACGAAGTAGCTGATTTTGACTCACCTCAGCAGTCAGTTGAGCGTTACATGAATAACCTGAACCGGCATAACGCCTATAAGCCACTACGCCAAGTACGAGCGACACTGCGCAACAATGGGCAACCGGTAACTGGGTACGCGCTGGCAGCAGGGCTTGGCAGGTATTCCGAGCGTGGCGCAGATTATATTGAAGAGCTCAGGGCGATGATGCGCCAAAACGAGCTGGCCCGGCACGACCTCTGAGTAGTGAATAAATGAGGTTGCTCACTCCGGGCGCTTACAGAAGCGTACCGGAGCGAGCAGCAGCCGGTGTAGCTCAGCTTACCAATGTGCCGCCATCGACCGCCAGGCACTGTCCGGTGATGTGACGACCCGCTTCCGTGGCCATCAATACCGCTGCACCTTTCAGATCTTCCTCACCACCAAAACGATTCAGCGGAATGCGCTCGAGCATTTTGTCGCCCTGGGCATCCAGCAGGCCCTGGGACATCTTCGATGGGAAAAAGCCGGGGCAGAGAGCGTTCACATTGATGTTGTGATGGCCCCATTCCGACGCCAGTGCACGGGTAAAGTTCACCATGGCGCCTTTGCTGGTGTTGTAGGCGATGGTTTTCATGCCTTCCGGGTTACCGGACAGGCCCGCGATGGAGGCGATGTTGATCACCTTGCCGGTTTTGCGAGGGATCATGCAGCGCTTGCCGACGGTCTGGGTCAGGAAGAAGCTGGCGTTGACGTTCAGGTTCATCACCTTCATCCAGCTCTCTGGCGGATAGTCCTCGGCCGGAGCGCCCCAGGTGGCGCCGGCGTTGTTGACCAGAATATCAATGTCGCCGAGCTGTTCTACCACCTGATCAACCACCTTGGGGATACCTTCCAGGTCGCCAAGATCGGCGGCAACCGTCACCACGGTCACGCCCAGGCCTTCCAGGTGCTCTTTGGCGGCATCCAGTTCGTGTTGCTTACGCGCGCTGATGGCGATTTTGGCGCCCAGTTCACCCAGAGCCTCGGCCATTTGCAGGCCCAGGCCACGGGAGCCGCCGGTGATGAAGGCGACTTTTCCGGTCAGGTCCAGTAACTGCTTTACGCTCATTCTGTGTTCCTTGTTCTAGGATCTGAGGTTATCAGGCACTTTTGGCCAGCAAACTGTCGCTGACTTCTCCAAGGTGGTGCTCCGCATCGCCGAACAACAGGTTGATCAGGGTCAAGCGCTTGAACAGGTGTGCGGCAAACATTTCCTCGGTGACACCCATGCCACCGTGCAACTGTACGCCTTCCTGCGCCACGTAGCGGGCACCCCGGCCGATCAGTGATTTGGCCATGGAAACGGCTTCCCGGCGACGATCACGATCGTCTGAGTCAGCCTCTGTGGCCGCCAGAATGGCCATGGATTTGGCCTGTTCGGTCTGGATGAACATGTCGGCCATGCGGTGCTGGAGCACCTGGAATTTGCCAATCGGCACACCAAACTGTTTGCGGGTCTTGATGTAGTCCAGCGTGGCGGCGTTCATGGCTTCCATAGCGCCAACCGCTTCAGCACAGACCGCGGCGATACCCAGGTCAATGGCTTTCTCGATCGGCTGGAAAGCCTGGTCAATCTCACCAAGCAGGTTATCGGCACTTACGGTGACGTTGGAGAAGCTGATATCGGCGATGCGATGGCCATCGTGGGTGGCGTAGTCATCGACCTTCACGCCCTGGGAATCCGCATCAACGATAAACAGCGACAGGCCCTGCTGGTCACCGGCGGTGCCACTGGTGCGGGCAGACACGATAAGCTGGGCGGCCTGGCCACCGTGCAGCACGGCGGTCTTCTGACCGCTGATCAGGAAATGGTCGCCATCTTTACGCGCAGTGGTCTGCACCTGGGCCAGGTTGTAGCGGGCGCCCGGTTCACTGTGTGCGAAAGCCATCAGACGCTCGCCGGTGGCGATGGCCGGCAGGGCGTCGCTCTTCTGGGCGTCGTTGCCAAGATCTCGAATCAATCCGCCGGCCAGCACGACGGTGGCCAGATAGGGTTCAACCACCAGGCCACGGCCAAAGTTTTCCATGACCACCATGGTGTCCACGGCGTTGCCGCCCAGGCCGTCATAGTCTTCCGGGAAGGTGAATGCCAGCAGGCCCATTTCGGCCAACGCCGCCCAGGTGGCGGGGTCGGTGCCTTTGCCGGATTTGATGACGCCACCACGCTTTTCGAAGCTGTATTCGTTGCTCACGAACCGGCGCAGTGAATCGTTCAGCATTTGCTGTTCTTCGGTAAGATCAAAGTTCATAGAGTCTCTCCATTCCCCGCCAGTTAAAGGCCAAGCACGAGTTGGGCGATAATATTGCGCTGAATCTCGTTGGAACCGCCGAATATCGAGAGCTTGCGCATGTTGAAATAATCACCGGCGGCCGGTGTGGCATCGATAGAGCCGGGGCGTGGGCCGTTGTAATCCAGCTCCAGCGCATCCGGTACGTGGGCCATCGCGTCTTGCCCGGACGCTTCCATCAGCATTTCAAACAGTCGCTGGCCGATCTCGGTGCCACGGATTTTCAGGATTGAAGCCTGGGGGCCGGGGCCGCGTTTGTCAGTCAACACTCGCAGCACGGTCAGTTCCAGGGCACGCAGCTCCATGTCTAACTGGGCCAGACGGTCACGGAAACGGGTGTTTTCGATCAGCGGGCGCTGGCCGTCCTGTTCCTCATGGGCGACTTGTTTCAGTCGCTTCATGGCCGCTTTCCACTGGCCCACGTTGGCCAGGCCGGTACGCTCGTGACCCAGCAGGAACTTGGCGTAGGTCCAGCCTTTGTTCTCTTCGCCGATCAGGTTCTCGACGGGCACTTTGACGTTGTCGAAATAGACTTCGTTAATCTCGTGCTCGCCATCGGACATGATGATTGGGCGAACGCTGATGCCGGGGTCGTCCATGTTGATCAGCAGGAAGGAAATGCCCTGCTGTGGCTTGCCTTCGGTGCTGGTGCGTACCAGGCAGAAAATCCAGTCGGCGTGCTGGCCGAGGGTGGTCCAGGTTTTCTGACCGTTGACCACGTAATGATCGCCTTCGAGTTTCGCGCTGGTGCGAAGCGAGGCCAGGTCTGAGCCGGCGCCGGGCTCGGAATAACCCTGGCACCACCAGTCTTCACCGCTGAGAATGCCGGGTAGGAAGCGCTGTTTCTGTTCTTCGTTGCCAAAGCTCATGATCACGGGGGCGACCATGCGCAGGCCGAAATCGAGCTGGCGCGGGGCGCCAGCGAGGGCGCATTCTTCTTCGAAGATGATCTGTTCGATGGGGCTCCAGCCGGTGCCGCCGTGTTCTGTTGGCCAGGTGGACGCGCCCCAGCCTTTGTCAAACAGGATTTTCTGCCAACGTTCGGTCATGGCTTTGTCGTGACGAAGGCGTTTCTGTACCCGCTCGCGGATGTCGTCTGGCAGGTTTTCATCCAGGAACTGCTTCACTTCGTGTCGGAAGGCTGCCTGTTCTGGTGTGTAATTCAGGTCCATATTGCACCTCTTGTCTGGTTGCTGAGGTAAATGGTTTTAACTTGTTAGCTGCTCTCGAATTCTAATGCCTGGCCTGTAAGCTCTGGGGTTTGCGACGGCCGGGTACCACCTTTCAAAACACGCTCCTTCGGCACATCCTTGTGACGCTTGGGCTCCGCCATCCCTGGCTCCGCACAGTTTTGCAAGGTGGTACCCAGCCGGTGCTCCGAGTCTGCTCTTGCCTACCTAACAGGCGCCTTCCCCAAAGCTTCAGGCAACCAAGGGTTTAGGCGACCTCAAACAACCCGGCAGCACCCATGCCAGTGCCTACGCACATGGTGACCACAACGTACTTAACACCCCGGCGCTTGCCTTCGATTAAGGCGTGGCCGACCAGGCGTGAGCCGGTGGTGCCGTAGGGGTGGCCGACTGCGATGGCGCCGCCGTTGACGTTCAGGCGGTCCATCGGGATGCCCAGCTTGCGCTGGCAGTACAGAACCTGGACGGCGAAAGCTTCGTTCAGTTCCCACAGGCCTATGTCGTCGACGGTCAGGCCGGCGCGCTTGAGCAGTTTAGGGACCGCGAAGACCGGGCCTATGCCCATCTCGTCCGGCTCACAACCGGCGACGGCAAAGCCGCGGAAGATGCCCAGCGGAGTGGCGCCGCGTTGTTCGGCGATTTTGCTGTCCATCAGGACACAGGCCGACGCGCCGTCGGAGAACTGGCTGGCGTTACCGGCGGTGACTACGCCGCCTTCTTTGGCAGAACGGATCTTGCTCACGCCCTCCAGGTTGGTATCGGTGCGGATGCCCTCGTCCTGGCTGACGGTCACTTCCTGGCTGCTGAGCTGGCCGGTGGCCTTGTCGGCAACGCCCATAGTGGTGGTGATGGGCACGATTTCGTCGTCGAATTTGCCGTCTTCGCGGCCCTTAGTGGCCAGCTGTTGGCTGCGCACGCCGTATTCGTCCATGTCTTCTTTCTTGATGCCGTAACGCTTGGCGACAGTCTCGGCGGTATCGAGCATGGACCAGTAGAGCTCCGGCTTGTTCTTGGCCAGCCAGGGTTCCATGAAGTAGTTCTGGTTCACGTTGGCCTGGACGGTGGAAATCGATTCCACGCCGCCGGCAACCATTACGGGTACCCGGTCAACGGCAATGTGGTGAGCGGCCATGGCAATCGCCTGCAGGCCGGACGAGCAGAAGCGGTTGATGGTAGCGCCACTAACGGTGACCGGCAGGCCAGCACGGATGGCACCCATACGGGCAACGTCGTTACCCGTAGAGCCTTCCGGCAGGGCGCAGCCCATCAGCACGTCTTCGATTTCGTTGGGGTCGACCTTGGAGCGCTCAACCGCGTGCTGGATGGCGTGGCCGGCCAAAGTAGCACCGTGGGTCATGTTCAGGCCGCCGCGCCAGGATTTTGCCAGGGGCGTGCGGGCAGTGGATACGATGACAACATCATTGGACATAACAATTCTCCTAGTGCGAGGCGGCAGTTCATAGGCCGCCCCGAATCAATTCGTTTACCGGTTATTTGCTATCGAAACCTTTACCGTCTTCGGCGCGCTTGGCCAGCAGAGCCGCCGGTTCCCAGAAACCTGGCTGGGTGTGACGGTCCTCGGTGAAGGCCTGCATGGCGCGAACCACGTTGGGCAGCCCGACTTCTTCGGCGTAGTGCATGGGGCCGCCGCGGAACACGGGGAAGCCATAACCGGTCAGGTAGACCATGTCGATGTCCGACGCGCGCTGGGCGATGCCTTCGTCCAGAATCTGGGCGCCTTCGTTCACCAGTGCGTAAACGCAACGCTCAACAATTTCCTGGTTGCTGATCTTGCGGGGAGTAATACCCAGTTCGGCGCGGACTTCGTCCACGACCTTGTCCACTTCCGGATCGGGCAGGGCATTGCGGTTGCCCGGCTCGTAGCGATAGAAACCGGCACCGGTCTTCTGGCCGTAACGGCCCATTTCACAGATGCGGTCGGCCAGCACCATCTTCACCATGTCCGGGTTTTCTTCGTATTGGCGCTTGCGGATGGCCCAGCCGATATCGCCACCGGCCAGGTCGGCCATGCGCAGAGGGCCCATGGCAAAGCCGAACTTTTCGATAGCCTTATCGATCTGTTGCACGCTGGCGCCTTCTTCCAGCATCAGCAGGGCTTCGCGCTGGTATTGGTTGACCATGCGGTTGCCGATGAAGCCGTCGCAGACGCCGGAGACTACGGCGGTCTTCTTGATGGTTTTGGCCAGTTTCATCGCCGTGGCCAGCACGTCTTTCGCGGTCTTGTCACCGCGCACCACTTCCAGCAGCTTCATGATGTTGGCCGGGCTGAAGAAGTGCAGGCCAATCACGTCTTCCGGACGCTTGGTGAAACTGGCGATCTTGTTCAGGTCCAGGGTAGAGGTGTTGGACGCGAGGATCGCGCCGGACTTACAGACCTCGTCCAGCTTCTCGAATACGGACTGTTTTACGCCCATTTCCTCGAAGACGGCTTCAATCACCAGATCGGCGTCCTTGAGGTCGTCATAGGTCAGGGATGGCGTAACCAGTGCCATCTTGGCCTTGGCGTCGTCCTCGCTCATGCGGCCTTTTTTGACTCGGCCTTCATAGACTTTCCGGATGGCTTCGATGCCGCGGTCCAGGCCTTCCTGTTTCATCTCGACCAGAGTGACCGGGATGCCGGCGTTCAGGAAATTGATGCTGATGCCGGTACCCATGGTGCCGCCGCCGATCACGCCGACAGACCTGATGTCGCGGGTCTGGGTATCAGATGGCACATCGGCGATTTTGCTGGTCAGACGCTCGGAGAAAAATGCGTGACGCAGGGCGCTGGATTCCGGTGTCTGCATCAGGTTAACGAAGGCTTCACGCTCAACTTCCATGCCTTTATCGAACGGCATGGTGACGGCGGCCTTAACGGCTTCAACACACTTCAGTGGCGCCGGGTAATTCTTCGCCAAGGCGCCTACCGTGTTCTGGGTGAACATGAAAAAGCCTTCCGGGTTCGGATGCTTGGATTTCAGGTCACGTACTTTCTTCAGGGGCAGGTTTTCGTTGACTACCTTGGTGGCGTAGGCGGTGGCTGCGTCCAGCAATTCGCCGTCCACAATCTCATCAAACAGCGCGCTGCCTTTAAATTGCTTCGCGGGAACGACGCTGCCGGATACGATCATGTTAAGCGCATGTTCCGCGCCAATGACTCGTGGCAGGCGTTGTGTGCCGCCGGCGCCGGGCAGCAGGCCGAGTTTTACTTCCGGCAGGGCAATCTGTGCGTCGGGCTTGGCGATGCGGTAATGGCAACCCAGTGCCAGTTCCAGACCGCCGCCCATGCAGGCACCGCTTATAGCAGCGATGACCGGCTTGCGGCTGCTCTCCACATAGTTGATGACGGTAGTCAGAATGGGTTCAGCCATGGCCTTGTCGGTGCCGAACTCGCTGATGTCAGCGCCGCCGGAAAAGGCGCGGTCGGAGCCAATAAGTACAACAGCTTTGACCGAATCGTCGGCTTCTGCTTTGAGAATGCCATCGACAATGCCGCGGCGAAGCTCAAGGCCGAGGCCGTTGACGGGTGGATTGTCGAGGCGGATAACGGCGGTGTGACCGTTCACTTCGTAGTGGGCAGAACTCATGGGTTAGCTCCCTGATGCTGGCATCAATTGATGGGGGTCAGTTATGTGGAACACAGCTTGAAAGTTCCATACACTGGTGTATTGTTTGTCCATACACTAATGTATGTTGCAGGTGTGGTCAACGGTTTCAAAAGCTGCTGATCCAATGCCGACGCCCGGACAGTTCCAACAGGATGCAATTGCAGAATGACCGACGCCAGACCAACAAAGGCCAGTCGCCAAACGCCTAAAGACAAAGCGCAGCTCACCCGCGATGACTGGCTGGACGGCGCTGCCGGTGAGGTCGCTGCGGGCGGTTTTGGCAACTTGCGGGTGTTGACGCTGTCGAAAAAACTCGGGGTCACCCGCGGTAGCTTTTATTGGCATTTCAAGGATCACGAAGAGCTGGTAGTGAGTTTTCTAAACCGCTGGCGTGATCGGCGGATTCATGAATTGCAGTACTGGAAACCCAAAGGTGGCGACGTGGAAACCGAGTTGCGTCGGATTCTGGAGCTGCTGCTGACGGATGCTTCGAGTAATATTCGTCGTCTGCAAGTGGAGCTGGCGGTCAGGGATTTCGCCCGACGCAACGATTACGCGGCGGACCTTGTCAACGAAGTGGACGAATCCCGCATCAGCCAGAATTGCGAGCTTTACAAGCGCCTTAGCAGCGATCCGCAGCGAATCCAGGACCTGTCATTGCTGATGTACGTGGCCACCATTGGTTCCCAGGTGGTGCTCACAGGAAAAAAAGGCGATGCCGAAACCATTCGCCGGGTTGAAGATCTGATGGCAAGAGTCGCACTGGGACAGCGGGATGATAATTAAGCAGAGCCGGTGGATGGTTCTGTTGCTGATGACTGGCACAGCAACCATGACCGTTTCTGCCGATGAACGCTGCCATTCGGCGGCAAAGACTGAACTTGAGGCGCTGTATTGTGATGTGGTCGCGGAAGGCGGTGGCGGCGGCCTGCCTTCCCAGCCTGATTTCAACCGAAATGATCCGCAGGTGCAGGCATTGTTATTGAAGCGCCCGGCACAGCGTCTGGGGTTGACCGTTCCAGAGCCGGGCCAGCCGCGACCGCCGTCGGCCGCCTCAATGAATTTGCCAGCAGACGTGGATAACGAGTCTTTGGAGCCGGCACAACCGGCGAATCCGTTGGCGTCTGCGGGGCTGGCCAATTGCGAGCTGGCGGGAGAGCTGATCCGCTGTCCGCAGGCCGATTACGATCTGGCTGCGAATCAGGGCCGTTCTTCGCTGCCCGACGGAGTGTTGGGCCCGGACAATCGCCTCCAGATTGAACCTTTTACCGGCGACCGCAGTGACGACGAGGCGGTTCGCCGTTACCTGTCCAACGCCTACGACCAGTACATTCCCGGGATGTTGCGCATCGGTCTGGGCGCCAACACCATGAGTTTCACTGCGTTCCACAACGCTTTCCATACCCTGGAAGAGGGCGGTGTCGATTTCTCTGACCGAATGGCACAAACCTACCAACTGCTGAAACAGGATCGGCAACAGTTAGGCGTGAAGGCCCGTTATCACGAGGATCTGCCCGACAATCTGTCGTTGTGCGGCATGATCAACCGCGACATCATTGTGTGCGACAATGTCCGGATCAATTGGATTTACGTCCGCAACGACGGCTGACAGGATTCTCATGCCCGGAAAAAGCTCCACCCGCCTGAACAAGTACATCAGCGAAAGCGGCCTGTGTTCCCGGCGGGAGGCCGACCGGTACATTGAGAACGGCAATGTGTCGATCAACGGTAAAGCAGTCCAGGTCGGGGATCAGGTGTTTCCTGGCGACACGGTCACTGTGAATGGCCAGGCAGTGGAACCCCGGGACGAGCAGGATCTGATTTTCATTGCCCTTAACAAGCCCGTTGGCGTTGTGAGTACCACCGACCCCGCTGAGCGTCGGAATATCGTGAACCATATCGGGCACAGCGAGCGGATTTTCCCCATTGGGCGGTTGGATAAGGATTCACAGGGTCTGATTTTTCTCACCAGCAACGGTGACCTGGTGAACAAAATCTTGCGGGCGGGCAACAATCACGAGAAAGAATATCTGGTGACCGTAAACCGGCCGGTCACCGCCGAGTTCCTCAAGGGCATGAGCTCGGGTGTGCCAATCCTCGGCACCGTCACCAAGCCCTGCGAGGTCGAGAGGGTTTCCAAATCCGTGTTTCGCATCACCCTGGTTCAGGGGCTGAATCGGCAGATTCGGCGGATGTGCGAATTTTTCGAGTTTGAGGTCACCAAGCTCGAGCGCGTCCGCATCATGAATATCAGCCTGAAAGGCTTATCTGTGGGTGAATGGCGAGATCTGGATGCGAAGGAGCTGGACGGGCTGTTCGGGATGGTCCGGAATTCTTCGTCCGAAGCGACACCGGGAAAAACCAGTGAAACCCGAAAGTCGGCCAGTACTCGCGCCAAAAAACCGGTCAGCAAGCCCGGCAATCGGCCCGGAGGGAAGTTGAATGCCGGGAAGCCGCGTAAGTCCGGCAAGGCCGGGAAGCCGGGCAAACCACGTCAGCGAAGTGTGAAGCGCTGATTTTTTGTAGGTTCAGAGGACTTGTATGTTCGATGCTTTTTTTAGTGCCTATCTCAGCAGTACTATCCGTTTCCTGTTTTTGCTGGCACCTTTCTTTGTTGTGACCATGTTTCTGGCGCTGACCCGGGGCCAGTCGGCGGCGGAAAAAACATCGGTTATCCGTCGCTCTACGGTGTCTGCCTTGATCCTCGGGTTGGTTCTGTTTTTTGCCGGTCCACTATTGTTCAACGCGATCGGCATTACCCTGAATTCTTTCCGGATCGGCGCCGGTAGCCTGCTGTTTCTGACCGCGATCAGTCTGGTTACCAACGGTACTCGCAACCACGCCACCGGCCTGCCGGATGAGGACCGTGACGACATTGCCGTGGTGCCGCTGGCTATTCCGGTCATGATCGGCCCGGCGACCATCGGTGCGATCCTGGTCTACGGCGCGGAGCTTAACAGTGTCTCGGAGGTCTCCGGCGGCTTGCTGGGCCTGGTGTCCGGGCTATTTATTATGGCGGTCCTGTTGCATCTGTCCGGGTATCTCGAAAAAGTTCTGGGCAAAAACGGGCTGAATATCATGTCGAAGGTCAGCGGCCTGATCCTGTCCGCCATGGCGGCAGAGCTGGTGTTAACCGGGATCGCCGGGTTTATCGAATCGCTTTAACGAACCACTTAAATGAACCGTTTTCACGAAAATCGGGGAACAGTCAGCGCCTATGTCAGTATCAACTGTTGAACACAACCGTGCACGCCAGAGTTTTGAAGGTGTGTCCTCGGTGTGGTTATTCGGCTACGGCTCGCTAATCTACAAGGTGGATTTTCCGTTTCTTGAGCAGCGGCCCGCTACCATCGAGGGCTGGGCCCGGCGGTTCTGGCAGGGGTCTCATGATCACCGGGGCACACCGGAAGCACCGGGCCGTGTGGTGACATTGATCCAACAGCCGGGCGTCGCCTGCAAAGGCATGGCCTTTCGGGTGTCGCCGGACGTGTTCGAGCATCTGGATGTGCGAGAGAAAAACGGCTATTTGCGCTTCACCACGCCCATGACGTTTGAAGACGGTACGGTGAAGGACGGTCTGGTTTATATCGCCACGGAAGATAATGCCGCCTTTCTGGGCCCTGCGCCTGCAGCGGAGATTGCGCGTCACATTGCCCGCTCCGAAGGCCCCAGCGGTCCCAACCGGGAATATCTGCTCAACCTCGCCGAGGCGCTTCGTGCTTTGGGGGATCACGATGCTCATGTGTCCGAGATAGAAGACCATCTTCCCTAGCGGTTTTGTCAAGAATGCCCGGCATCGTGTAAAGGAAGTGCAAAGCCGCCCCCGAAGCCCTGACATTCCTGCTCGATTCCGTATTCTGAAATCAACGCATATTGGCGAGTGACGTGCCGATGTGATTTCAGCGGGTTTGAAAGAACCTGACAAAATCGGGAGTAACGCGATGAAACAGTTTCTGATCAGCAGTTTGATACTGGGGTTCCTGCTGGGCACTGCCCCGGTAATGGCGGATTCTGATCAGCGCCGGGTGACGTATTCCATAAACAGTGGCTACGAGGAGGGGAAAGCGCACAAGAAGTTTCTGACGTCCCGCTACCGCAATGATCACCGTTATCGCAGCGACCGCGGTAACTGGCGGGGCCACCCCGGTAAGAAACACCAGGGCTGGAAGAAGGGTAAGCGGCATGGCTGGAAGCACGATTATCATCGCCAGAAACGCCATAGTTACAACCATCGTAATCATTATGACCGCCGCAGCTACAACAGTCACAGCTACGACCGTCGTAGCAGTTACCGAATTCACTACAACGGTGCGGCAGTCAGCGGTGGTCACATCAGTATTGATCTTTCCCGGCACTGACCGGATTTAAACTGCGACGCGGTGCCGGCCAGGAACCATGTGTCCGGCACTTCCCCGAGTCCTGCCGCGTAAATCACTTGACCTCTATGATCAACGCCATGAATAGTATTGAGGCTGCCATTTTGCGCATCTTAAGGAATAGGAACCGTGAGCGAGTTCGAATCTGACAACCAGATGGAAGATGTTCAGACCGTTATTCGGGACCCGCTCCGGTTCAAGGTCAAACTCGACATCGGCGAGCAGGCCTACTCCTCCTTACGCCTGAAGACCTACCTCCTGGATAGCGTCGATGCAGCAAACGGAGCGGCCACTGGCTTCGTCGTTGCAAAATCATCTTTGGTGGCCTCCACATTTTTCGCACCTTCAGGTTTTCTTGGTGCTCTGGGTATCGGAGCGGCCGTAACGCCAGTGGGCTGGGCAATCGCGGCGGGGGTTGCAGGCGCAGGCCTGAGCCTGGTTATTGGAAAGCGGCTTGTCCGCGGCTCATCTGGTCGCGTAAAACAAATTCCGGATTTCATCAATACGCCAATGGACGTTCTGGCAACCGGACTGTTCGACATGATCGCAACTCTTGGGGTGAAACTTGCCCAGATTGACGGCAAGTTTGTCCAGGAAGAGCGAGATTTCATCACACATTATTTTGTCGACGAGTGGGGTTACGATTCGCTGTTCGTTCAGCAAGGCTTGAAGCTAATAGAGGAGCAGGCTGATCAATACTCAATAAAGGAAATCAGCGAACGATTAGCCCGATTCAAAAAAGCCAACCCGGATTGCAATTATCAATCCATGTCGAAAGAGATCATCACTTTCATAAGCGGCGTAGCCGAAGCAGATGGCTTTCTGGATGAGCGGGAAGAAATGGCGGTTGAGCGGGTAAATGCCGTCTTCGAAGATATCAATTCGATTACCACCAGCCTTTCAGAATCAGCGAAAGGCGGTGCGGAACAAATCTCCAGCTATGGCAGATCCGCGGTTGCCGGACTAAGCTCAGGGCTGACGTCGACGAAGAGAGGGTTGCAGCGGTTCAAGGCCCGGTCTCACGAGAAGCTGTCGCGACTGTGGTCGAAAAAAGACTGAATTATTTACAGGCAAAATAAAGGCGGCTAAGCAAGGTTTTCTGTGCCCGATGCCATAAGTCCAGATCACTCAAGCTACTGCATTACTCTTCAGCCTTTTTGTGATTCGTTTCTCAAGCATGTTGGGGATGAACTGTTGTACCGTTCAACGGGTGAAGCCTCCAATGCCATTTTTGATGATCCGATGACTGCGACCGCGCGGGTATGCACGACTGCTTTTTACGAGACAGGCGTTAAAGCTCTCAGCGGCAATCGGCTCATGTTTTTTAATGCACCGCGTGAATGGCTTATCAAGCCTGAATTGATGCTGCATCTGCCCGTCATCAACGCGCTCAAGAATCCAGAGGTTAGGTTTCACGAAGTTGAACAGCTCCTGAAGCAGGACCCTGACCTGCGCGGCAATGTGTGAGAAACTCGCGATTCACGACTTTAATGCAGACCCAGATGCGGCATTTATGGCCGGACTGCTACCAAAAGCAGTTTCAATGCAGGCAGAGGGCTAATGATGTCTTGGCTGGCTTTGAGGCTTAGTTAAACATCCCTGTTAGAGTTGCAGTGCAGAGATCAGCCTGCTCCTTATTTTATCCGGTACCATCGGTTAGCGAAGTACCCGATCCCTCAATCTTTGCAGGAGAAAAAAGTGTCAGACAACAACATCGAACTTACTTCCACCATTAGCGAAGACAATAAACTGGAAGTGGCCCTGCGCGAGATCGAGATCCCGCAGCCGGGCGAAAACCAGGTCGTCATCCGCGTCGAAGCGGCACCTATTAACCCGTCTGATCTGGGAGTGATGTTCAGCGCGGCTGATATGGCAACTGCCAGCCAATCCGGTAGCGCTGATCGCCCGGTCATCAGTGCCGATGTTCCGGCCAAGTTCATGGGTGCCGTTAAAAAGCGGGTTGGCAAGTCTATACCTGTGGGCAACGAAGGTGCGGGTACCGTCGTCGCTGCAGGCTCATCAGACGCTGCTCAAAGCCTGATGGGTAAAACCGTCGCGTTCATTGGCGGCGGTAGCTACCGCAAATACCTGTGTGCCCATGTGCAAAGCTGTCTGGAACTGGAGCCTGGCACGACTGCAGTCGAAGGCGCTTCCAGCTTTATTAATCCGCTGACTTCGTTAGCCATGATAGAAACCATGCGTGCTGAAGGCCACAAGGCTATCGTTCACGCTGCCGCCGCCTCTAACCTCGGGCAAATGCTCAACCGCATCTGCATCGCCGACGGCATCGACCTGGTCAATATCGTTCGCAAGCCGGAACAGGAAGCATTGCTGCGCGACATGGGCGCCAAGTACGTGGTCAACTCCAGTAGCGACAGCTTTATGGCAGATCTGACCCAGGCACTGATCGACACCGGCGCTACCATCGCTTTCGACCCAATCGGTGGCGGTCGCCTGGCTAACGATATTCTTACCTGCATGGAAGCGGCCGTCTCTCGTAACATGACTGAATACAGCGTGTATGGATCTGACATCTACAAGCAGGTTTATATCTATGGCGGCCTTGATCGCGGCCCCATCACACTGAACCGCAGCTTTGGTTTTGCCTGGGGTGTGAACGGCTTTTTGTTGTTCAATGCGTTAGGGAAGCTGGGTAAGGGCACCTCCGCCGCCATGCGCAAACGCATCGCCGCCGAGATCAAAACGACCTTCGCCAGTCACTACACTCACGAAGTATCCCTGGCCGGCGCGTTACAGCTTGATTCGATCGCGGTTTACGGCAAGCAAGCTACTGGAGAGAAGTTCCTGATCAAGCCACAGAGTTAACCTTTAGCGTCTGGCTGCAATGTCATCCTGGGGCGCAACGTCAGGAGCGTCCCTCGATTTAGCCAAACCATGGTGTCATGACCATTTGCGCAGGGCTTTTACCTCAGCCATCCATTGAGCAACCTCCATATTCTCGGAATATCAGCAGCTCCTTCCCGCTTCCAACCCAGCCCCCCCCCAGCGCTACCAGAATCGTCAATAAGTTTTATCAGAGGTTGGCCAAATATATCCCCATTGAGGTACGCCAGCGCACCGACCACCAACATGGAAGAGGAATACGCTAATCCTGTTCGGGCATGAACTGAGCGACTGGTCTGTCGAGACATGCCTGAAATCAGACAATCAGGAATAAGCACATAGGGAAAGTCAGATGAACGCATTTCGCAAATCGCTGCTCTTCGTTACCGCTCTGGCCATGCTATTCGCGGCAGGGTGCGCGCCCACATCGACCAGTGAAGGCACCGGTGGCTACTTTGATGACAGCGTCATCACTACCAAGGTGAAAACGGCAATCTTTAACGACTCATCGCTCCACGTAACCCAAATCAATGTCGAGACCTACAAAGGGGAAGTACAGCTAAGCGGTTTTGTCAGCACCACCGCCGAAATCGACAAAGCGGGCAGCGTCGCGAAGGGTGTTGCTGGCGTGAAGTCAGTCACGAACGACCTGAAGGTTAAATAGGTCGCTGTCCAAGAGTGTGCCAGGGCTCGGTAAGTTGTTGTTCGTGAACCAATGCAGGGGAGCGTTAAGGTTATGACCACATCCTTCAAATCGGCCGCCGTCTTCATTGCTGTCGGTGCAGCTGGGCTTGCACCCACGGCGATAAACGCAGCCTCTTTCCAGATTCTCGAACAGAGTCCAGCCCGACTGGGCACGGCCTTCGCGGGAACGGCCTCTGTCGCCGATGACGCAAGCACCGTTTTCTTCAACCCTGCGGGCATGGCCCGGCTCGACGGTCGCCAGATCTCGGCGGCGGGACACTTGATACTGGTCGAGTCCAAATTCACCAACATCGGCTCTACTTCGGCGACGGGTGGCCCGTTGCTGGGCGAGGACGGTAAGACAGACAAGCCGGGATTTGTGCCGAATTTCTACTACGTGCAGCCATTGGCGGAGCGCTGGTGGTTTGGTATCGGCATCAACGCCCCCTATGGCCTGGCCAGTGACTATGACTCCGACTGGATTGGCCGTTACCACGCAACCGAGAGCGAGCTTTCGGTCATCAGCGTCAACCCCACCCTGGCGTACTCCGTCAACGATCAGTTTTCCGTGGGGTTCGGCCTGAGTTATCAGCGCGCGGAAACCACACTCCGGAATCAGGTTGACTCCTTCAACACCTGCATTGCCGCTGGCGGTTCCGGTGCAAATTGTACGGGCCTACATGGCAGCTCGGGCAACCGGGCATCGGACAGCAGTGCGAAGGTCGAGGGTAATGACAGAGACGTCATTGTTGATCTGAGTATCCATTGGCAGCCGCTTGCACAAACACGTATTGGACTGATTTGGCGCCAGGGCGCGGAGTTTACACTGGAAGGTGATGCCAATTTCACCCCGTCTTCAAGCTGTGCCGCAGACCCGTTTTGTAGCGGCACACTTCAGACATTGGGTGGCAACGTCGAAGCCGATGTCGAGCTGCCGGACACCATTACATTGAGCGCGTCACATCAGCTAAGCGAGCGCTGGCAGCTCCATGGTGATGTGGCGTGGACCGAATGGAGCACCATCCAGGAGGTCAATGTCGTCAACACCGGCAACGGCCTGTCCGTGACAACACTGGATCTCAACTACGACGACACCATGCGCTATGCCGCTGGAGCGAGCTTCACTCCGGATAAGACCTGGACCTGGCGCTTTGGGGTTGCGGTTGATGAGGCACCTCAAACGGACAGGCAGTATGTGTCACCCAGAATACCGGATGCAGATCGTGTCTGGATAAGCACCGGCTTTAACTACGCCTTCTCGCGGGACGCCTCGGTGGATGTAGGGTACGCCCACCTTTTCATCGACGACACCCGGATTGACAGTGTTCAGCAGGGCAATCAGCTTGCGGGTCAGTTCAAGGCCAGTGTGGACATTTTTGGCGTCCAGGGTAACTGGCGGTTTTAGCGGGTCATTCCAAGCCGCAGTGGACTCGCCTCAAATTTCCGCGTACTCAGAAAGCTCAAGCGTGTCATCGATCTCGACACCCAGATAATGAACGGTGCTCTCAAGAATCCTGTGGCTAAGACATAGCAGCCACCCTCCGCATTGCCATTTGCAGAGGGCCTCAACCTGTGCTTGGGTAAGCCTTAAGCACTCGGTGACTCCGATCACGCGAGCGCAGCCCCACCAGTATCAGCGGCACTACGATCATCGCACTGCCCACCGCAAACCAGAGGTCGGGCATTTCGTTGAAACCGATCCAGCCAATCAATACCGCCCAGATCAAACCGGTATATTCAGCGCTGGTGACCTGGTTGGCATCTACCTGTTTGTAGGCCAGCAATACGGTGATGTTGTAGCCCAGGATGAATACGGCTGAACCGCCAGCGCTGATCAGTATACTGCTGTCCCAGGCGGCGCCTTCCCAAAGTGCCAGGGCACCGGCGGCGGGGATGATCAGCAGGTAGTTCAGCAGCAATTTATGCACCGTGGTCTGCTCTTTGGGCAGCTTGCGTACCATGACGGCGTTGATTGCCAGGGTAAGGGCAGCGGCCAGAGCTGCGATGGCGGCCCAGTTGAACTCTGCCGGCCGCAGTATCACCACAATCCCGCCAAACCCGCTGAACACTGCGATGACGCTCATTGTTGACAGCTTTTCTTTAAAGATAAGCGCGGCGAGAACCATGACGAGTATCGGCGCGGCGTAGAACACGGCGTTGGCGGTCGCCAGTGGCAGGTTCGCCAGTGCAATAACCATGCACAGCAGGCCAACCAGGTGGATGTGAGCGCGAGCGGCGTGCACTTTGAGTCCGGTGAACAGGTGTTTGCGGTTCACCTGGCTTGCCAGCGGCAGAAGCAGGAGCAGGGTGATGACACAGCGCAGGAACGCAAACTGAAAAATCGGTGCGCCAGGCTCCATCAGTTTGATAAAGACATCGGAGATTAATGCCATCGCATTGCCGATCACCAGCAAAAGTATGGCGCTGTTGACTGTTTTTCCTGACATGGTTTTACCTCTTACCTATTCTATCCTCCCTACTTTGGGAGCATTCGCCCCGGGTAATAGCCCTGAACTTATGTCAGTCCTAGGCTAAGGCGAGATTTTGGAGGTAGAAAAATCAGGGGGTTAGGAGGGGTCTACCAACCGAGCGATTTGAGTTGGCAGAGCTGATGTGAGATTTGTTTTTCCATTCACAGTAAAGCATGGGTTTTGTTTTGAAAAGGTCAACTAAAACATTGACCTGCAATTATTGATGCCTATCTTTAGCACCGAAATTAGGGGAGGTAAAGTGAATTCTTTGGAGCTAGGGGTTTCGAATCTCCTTGGTCGATTCGAGAGGGAGGTAATGTGGGGGCGTGGAAGAGGGTTGGCAGAATTGAGAACTTGGTGATGATTCAGCTTACGTCTTTTTAAGGGCTAAGGGATTGGGAACGTTGAGTTCCAGAATCAAAGTATGTTTTCTGAATGCATGACATATTCGCAGAAGGATTGATTATCGACTCTAGGTTCGAATCGACACTCGCCTGCCCATTTGAGTGATTTTTCAGCTACAAGGTCACGAACGCGCTGTCTACTGACATTGAGCGCTTTGGTAGCTTTTTTCATCGATACTCCTTTCGAGTCGGTACTAATAAGTAGATCAGCCAGCCACTTTTTGAGCACCTTGGGATCAAGAAATACACTTCTGACTCCGCTGGTATTTGAGAATCCACCGTCGACCTTACCTAGGATTACGTCATTCGCGAGTCGCCCAAACGTTGTCGGAAATTTCGAAAAAATTGGGTTATCCGGGAATATTTCTGTCGAGTTGCTCGGGCTTGGTCGCTCTTGGAGAAATTGCCGGAACTCACGCAAGTCGAACCGACGGCTCGTGGAATTCTTCACGTTTTTGTGGGATTTCAATATATCTCCTCTGAAGTAGTCGAGGGCGGATTCTTTACTCATCCCTAATATCCTTGAGAAGGAAACAACACTTGTTTGGAATCGATAGTTAGCTTGCCCATCCGACTCCAGTGCTTTATCGCGTCTTGATTGCGAGACATATTGAGTGGTTTCCGGAAAGGTGTGCTCCGTGAATGGTATTTCGTTTGTGACCAGAGCCTGCTCAGAAAGGCCTTGCCAGTTCTTCACCAAACGAGAACGAAAATGGTCGCAGGGGGCTTCCACGAAATCCTCACCCAAGAAACTCAACTCGCCTCTCTTCTCGTGACATTGTTTGCGCCAGGACGCATTGGCCGATGGACTTTCAAGTAGCGAATAAGCCAGAGCAACAAACTGGGAGTGGTTCATCATCTTTGGACAGTTTCTGACGGACTCACAAATTAAGTCGAAGGGACGCATTGAAACCACGATCGCAAGACAAAGGTCCTGCAACAAAGATTCGTCCACACCGCTGGGTTCAGCGCCCATATCTTTCCAGAGCTGATGCTCAGTTCTGGTGACCGTGCACTCGGGAGGATACTGGAGTTCGTCCCATCTCTTCTCGCAATCCGGGCATCCGATGAACAGACTGCCCGTCCATTTCAGTTCCTTCTCACAGTTTGGACAGCTCGACGTCAGCAAACGCCTATGTTCCGGGCAGTGTGCAGTCACTGCGAGACCCCATCGCCAATCTAACGTGCCATATTCGGAAACACAGGTTGTACAGATCCGAGGAAATCCAAGCCGAAGGTCAAAAATCATACGGCTTTTTGAATGCAGCCACCGCAATTGATCTCTTTGCTTGAACCGCTTCCTGTGTTTATCCAGAGGCCTTTCGATTTTCTTTTCCAACGCCGTGAATATTTGCTTCGATGGCATTTCAAGCCAGCCATAGTAACCCGGCGCGGGCGTAGGCTCGCAGCCCAGATAATTCACGATTTCGGAATGCTTAAACAAACAGTTGAGCTTTCCGATGCGCAGCAGGAAACCATTGAGTGACTCATTCTCGAGGGGCTCAGGTCGGACGGCGAATCTTCTCATCAGCGGATGTCCCAATTCTTTTTGTTTTCCATTGCTGCTTCTTTCGCGGCCTGAGCAGCGCGGTCAAAGACCCTTTCGTAGCGCGCATTAAACGGGTTGAAGTTCTTGAGCTCCAAGTTCATTGACGTTTTGGTGAACGCCCTGGCTAGATCGTTATTGGTAATCGTTTCGCCCGGATCCGCCTCATCTAGAGCCATTTCGATAAGGCGCGCGATCAATCGAGGGATTCCCTTTGTTGCAACGTAGACGCGGACAATCATTTCCTTGCTCGCCAACGGAACGACTTTTACTTCTTGGCGTTTAAGAAAGCCGGTGCAAGCGTTGAGGTAAGAACCAAAAGCCTTGAGATCTTCTTCTGAGTCGATTTGAAACGGCTCAAGACGCGTCTCGCGCTGTGCGAATCGCTGGTGCGGTTCCTCGTAACGAGCAATCGATCTATAACCGGCGGGCACGCCAGCCATAATCACGGCGAGCTTATGCTTATCCATCATGAGTTTGATGTGATTCACTACGCCTCGGGTGTTTGACTTTGCTTGCTCGCGGAGGAAATGCTGAAACTCATCGAAAATGAGCAGCTCAACCCCACGCGCTCGGATCAGTTCATCAAGCTTTTGTTTGAGCTCGCCGACTGTGCCTTTAATAGATCCTTCGTAACTCGACGCTAGGAGGATCTCCTGGATAAGCGTCTTGAGCGTGGGCTCAGCCGGCACAGAAACGAAAATGATGGGCTCTTTAGAGCGTTCAGGACTTTCAAGGTCTTTGCGTCCTGCCAGGTGATGCTTGTAGTAGGACGCGAGAATTGAAGATTTGCCAAGGCCTGCTACACCCATCAGCAGCATTCCCCTTCCTTCGACGCCTGACATCTCGTGAGTCTTGCGAATTTCATTGACCGCATGCTTAAAGCGGTGATGTTGTGTTCGCCACTTCAAAAAAGCGACCTTGGCAGGCTCCAATTTGCGCCAGCTTTGTTCATCACGATCAATCATCTTCGTATTCTCCATCTTCGCCGTACTGTTCAGATCGGCTTTCAAGCAGCTCGGCGGGCACCGAGTCTCTGCCGGAAGGGGGCGTTTCAAAGGGGGATTCCTCTCCCATTGCGCCATTGATCATCGCTTCAAGCTCGTTTGTTGGCGCTGGCCGGGTTTGCCGCGAGCGAACCCGCCGCATGTTCGCATCATGCCCTTCATTTGCATTAATGAATGTCCGGCTCGATTTAGCCTTTCGTTGACCCGTGAAGCCTTTATTGGCATAGGTGCTTTTGCGTCGTGCCCTCCATTCAGCATGAGTAAGTCCAGGCCCAATGTCCGCATCTGTTACGTACACTGGGAATATGTCATCGCTGAATGGATCGATGACATTCACTTGAGAGATGTCATTGTGTGTAAACTCCACCTGGACCTTTGCGGGCTGATTCATGTTCCGAAGAGTCATCCCGATCTTCTTCAGCCTACCCTCACGATCGTTGTACCGGAGGTTGTTAAGTTGAATCCCCTGGTGACCATGGTCCCCTGAGACTGTGCAGATTTTGGTTTCACCCATAGTGAATTTAATCCGCTCCAAGTTGACGGGTAAGTGCGGCGGAAACATCTGGGCCTGTTCTGCCCAAACCTCATGGGGTGTTCGACCTGACAGGCCGCCGTGCACTGTTTGGTGATATTCATCAACCAACCACTCGTACAGAGCGCTGCGGAATTCCTGCAACGTCATCGATGCTTTTTCTTCGATCGTTGCATCCAGGTTTGGTCGATCCGTGTACTTACCGCAGTAACCATGAAGCGTCTGCGCAAAGCGGGTGCGCAGCGTATTGAAAAACCGTTCGATAAACGGCTTTTGCCATCCCGCATAGGTTTGCACGATTTGAGATTGGCTCCCGGCGTCTAAAAGAAATGCCTGGGTTTTCATGCTGACATAACCAGAGCCACCATCACTTACGAAAACCTCAGGCACGCCGTACATTGGCCAGTCATTCTCAAGTCCTTCGGGCAGAGATTCCGGGCCTTTGGGGCAGATTGATTGCTTGTAGCTGTCAATCACGGAGCCAGCAGATTCGCCTCGCCCGACCTGAACAGTCAGGCCCAGAATTGCTCGCGAATACACATCAATGACCCCAAAGATTGTCACGGTACCCAGGTATCGGCCGCTCTGATCAGTGACTCCGATTGCCAGATTGACCGCATCGGTTTCTACTCGCTCGAGAATCCGGTCTGTCCGAAGTTTTTGGGTCGCGTTACGAGCGGCCGCTTTCGCAGCGCGCCGGCCTTCGCGTCTCTCGATTGCCTCAATCGGAGCGACCAATTCCTTTGCCCACTTGCGAAACGTTTCTCTGCAAGGTCTTTTTGCGTGTTTTCCAAATTTGAGCTCAAACGCTTCTACGAAACAGTCATAAGCGTACTGAACTGTCGGGTTCCCGAGCTGAAGGTAGTAGTCGTCGATGATTTCGAGAGCGAAATCCTGGACGTCTTGTGAAAAAAGGGATTGGCGATGGCGTGTCTTTTTTCCTAGCGTAGACGCGACTCCGTGTGAGTATGTTTTGGTTTTCGTAGCCCAGCGGGCAAGGGTCGAATGGGAGATCGGGTTCTTGTCCCCAATCTCTCTTGCCACTCGTGCAATGACTTGCTTCCGAATAGCAACACCGCCGATGCCTCCTTTCTTTGTGACCCGATTCAACTCGTCGATGTAAGCCGAGCGTCTGTTGATTTCACCCAGATCTACTGTTGAAAGGTCTGGAGCTCTCGGCGCAGCCACTTGTCCTTTTGGTATTAAATGAACGGTTGTTCCGAGTGCGGACTCAATCTCGCTTAGAGACTTGATGACGGGCGGATACTTTTTGTTGTCAAACGTCAGTACGACGTTCGAATCTGGCAGCGTCGTTATCGTCGCTGACAGATCGTGAAATAAAATGCGGTTACCGGTTACGGCCAGGGCATTCAACATAGCTAGCTCCTTAAGAGGGGGATTGAATTTGGATTGTTCACCACGTGAATTTCATTTCTGACCATGATTTGGTCAGGTCACATTGGAGAAGTTGATGCGCCACCGCTCGACGAATAAACGAAGCATCCAGGCGCAGGTCATGAAGTAGCTTGTTCAGCACTGGCATTGTTGCGGAACGGGAATCTGTCGCATCAAGGAGTGATTCGAATTCAGTAATTGGCGGCGGTGCATCCAATACCGGCATTAGAAAGCGGAGGTTTTGAGCCCGTTTGCCAGGTCGAATGTCATCTTCTGTTAAAACGCGAAAAACCTGGCTTCGCTCCCTGAAAAAACCATTAAGCTTTAGGGCCTTACGGTGAAAATCAGGCTTGTTAGCGGCACTTCGAGTTTTCACTTCAACGACGTAATGAACTCCACCTGTAACGACCAGAAAATCCGGTGTGTAGCGTCTGGGCTTGCCGGCCAGATGGAATTGAACTGAAAACGGTTGGCTTTCGACAGACTCAGCTTCTTTTTCAAAGCGGATCAGGTTCAGGTAGTCGAGCTCAAGCGTGCTCTCGACGGCGAACACCCGACCGTAGTGTGCGGAGTAGGCCAGGTAGGAAGATCGAATGGGTGATTGCTTAACAAGCTTACGCTGCTTCATCTTTAGCTCCAGTTTCGTAGGTTCGGATATCAACGAATAGATCAAAAAACCACCAGTTCAAGAAAATAAGCCATAAAAATCAGACACTTAATTTCCGTTATGGTATGTTAATATCTATCCTTTCATAGCTAAGTAACTAAATTCCGAGGCAAAACCGGACAAAAATTTTCGAAAAACTGAGGGTTTTTTCTTAAAAGCCTCAGATTAAAAGTTCGTAATCTTTCTAAATGCACAGAGATAGGACGTAACGGATGGACAACTCGACAAGAACTGTGAGCCCCGAAGAGATCGGGCGGATCGCGATGCACGATGAGGTAAAGAAGAGAGCGATTTCCGTCGTCAGGAACAAACTGGGCCGCGCCCTCGGGCCAGGTAAAGCTTCCGAAGTGCCCGAGATTGCAGAAGATGCACTGAGCACGGTCATGGAGGGGCTGCTCAATGCGACATATGCCGGCACGACCTCTTTAAGAGCAGACAAATCCGCCGAAGAAACGGCCATATTGGCTCACCCTGTTGCACGCTACCTGATGGCGGGTGTGACGCATTATTGTGATGAACGGCTCAAAAACTGGTCAGTGAAACACTGGTCAGCCAAAAATAAGAAATTTGAGGCGGGTCCGAAGGCGAGGTACCTCATTGATTCAGAGTTAGCAGATGATTCGGACTACTGGGATCAACATCTGAGTCACAACGACGGTTTGGACTCGCTAGACGATGAGCGCATAGACTCTTTGCTTCTAGCCAAGGGCGTATCGGCAGAGGAAATCGATTTGATCAAGCGAAACCTATCGGGCTGGAGTTTTGTGGATTTGGCCGCCGAGCACGGCGGCACCGCGGATAAGTATCGCCGTCGAATCCAGCGGGCTTTAGATAAAGCCGGTATCGATCCCGATTTGTTTGGGTAGAGGTGCCTTAGGCCAATAGTCTGATGATGACTTACCGATTTCAGAGATGGCTTCGATAGAACCCCTCCGCCGCGAAGTGACGGCAGCTTTGGAAGCTGCCGCTGATCCGAAAGAGGGGCTAATGATTACTCTACACCCAGAAATTCACAGAAAACGGCAAAATTCACCGTTGCCTAATCGTCGTCATCGTCTTCATTATCTTGATCTCGCTGACAATATTCGCATAGCTCGCCAGTTACGCCCCAAGATCCATTCTCACCTGTGAAATACAAAGTACAGAGACACTCAGCACATTGAATTTGATTGCTCATATCAAGCTCCTTTTTGTCGACGTTATTTGATTAAAATTATAGAAGAACTAAAAAAATCAACCGACTGAGGACTCGGGTTCAAAAGGCTACAGTCAAAGATTAAATTCATGTGATCGACTTCATTTTTGAATCTATCCTATACATTAGAAATGCACTTTTCTTAGGAGAGTTGGACCTTGGCATCAACGTTTTTGGATCCCGTGAAGACGCTGGTGCATAGCCCATCAGTATTGCGTATTTTGCCGCTTCATCACCGAGCGGTTCATAAAATCGATTGAACAAATGCTCTTCATTGTTATCCTTCAGCTCCTTGTACTGACGCTTACAAAACGCACAAATTTCAGTGTAAAGAACAATGAACAGTGGTCCGGCAGAATACTTTGCTGATTCGAGTGAGTTTTTATAATGGTGAAGTGCGGATGCTGCGTCGTGGGATGAAGCTGCTATCTTTGCCCGATTCCATTCACAGACCCATAATGGAATTTCTTCAGTGGCTTCCATTATTGCCTCGATGGCATATTCCATTGAATTTCTACTATATAAAAATTCTAGAGTGCTTGGAATTTCTAAAGCGCCAATAACCGAATAACTTAGCAGCCTAAAATTTCTTATTAACTCTTGATAGCCTTTCATTGAAGCCTGAATTTTTTCCCCATCGGAAAACTCATCGTCTTCAATTAACGAATCAAGTCGATCACTCGCAGGAAAATAGCTGGTTTCAAAATTATGTGTTGGGTAGTTCCAGTCGCAAGCCTCAACTTTTGTATTAATGCTTTTTGAGGGCAATTCACGAAGACACACATTTAGGTTGTGAACCAAAAAAGCAGAATAGGCTTTAATCGCGAAAAATTCCTCACCTATGTCCCCAGGAAGCAATTGGTGGATCGGCTTCACAGTAGGATAAAATACGTTCCACTTTATTTTACTTGGTTTATTAAGCCTTCCAATAACTTGTTTTGACCTCGTATTGATAGGCTGAGATGTTAAATCTTCATCCCATATCGCTTTGTCAGAATAGCCGCTATTATTCAATTTAAAATCGTGAAACTGATGAAGTCGGTGTAGAGACACACCACTTAAATCAGTCAAAGAATCAACGAATGTGCGGAGCGGCCAATCATTGGACTGGGCCTTAATGCCAACACCAAGATGATTTTTATTTATTGATGATTCGTCGCTCAATGACGCTATCAAATCCATCAGAATATTTTTCGCGAAAAAAATATATGAATCCAGATATGTTCCCGGTTTTGCGGCATGTTCTCTGACAAATTCCCTGTAATACATTATCGAAGATTCATAAACTTTATAAGCGAAGTCAGATAGTGCTGGTAATTTGTAAACATCCTCGATGACAAATTTTATATAGATTTTAAAATCTAGAAACTCGTCATACGAAGCGAAATCTTCCTTTGAAAAGTAATTAACGTGACTTTGGATGGTCTTATTTTTTCTAGCTATCTCCTTTTCGCCAGGAGATTTTTTCGATGTCAATGATATCAATTCACTAAGCGTTCCATATGACCCGTCATCTCTTTCTATTACACTAAAGGCATCTTGTAACGCTTTTTTTCTCTCTTCCTCGTTTGCAGGGACATCGAAAGTGATATTTTTTGGGTCACTAGACCATAAGCCCAAGCTATCGCAAATCATTTTGTTGAAATAGCCTAGTGTTGGCATTTTTTGGATCTCTAACGACATAATTAATCTTCTTTAGGTGAATTCGGTTTGTACATTAGAAGAAAATCCACGGTCACACTAAGTATCAAAACAGCGATCTGGACCTCCGCCGATACGCATGACACCTCGCAGCCTCAAAAGGAGGCCAATTCAAAGGCCTCTGGGCTGACGCCTCCCCGGTGAGCATAACTTGGAAATCGGTTGTAGGATCAGGCTGACAACATGCTTAAAGCCCACTATTCTAGCCGTCATTTACTCATAGAATGCAGGGAGCTCAACGTGAGTCAGCCAGCTGAAACCTTCGGGCTCGAGCAGATCGTTCTTCACCACTCGTACAAAAAGATGGCTGGCAAAACAGTCAGAATTCCCTGTCGCGAACGGACTCATCTATCCGGTGACAACGGCGCCGGTAAAACCACCATCCTGTCGCTGATCCCGGTGTTTTATGGAGAGGAGCCGGAGCGCCTCGTATCCAAGGCCGGTAATAAGGTCTCCTTCCTGGAGTTCTACCTTCCTTCACCGCAATCCATGATCGTATTCGAGTATACCCAGCAGGACGGCTTCTGCTGTGTGGTGCTCTACCGACACCGTTCCAATAAGCTGTGCTATCGGTTTCTGCGAGGTGCCGCCGATGACACCATATTTTCCGAGAGCATGTCGGACAGGCTTCGGGAAGGTGCCTCAGCGCAGGAAGTCATCGAACTGCTCAAAGACCGAAACGTTCGGGTTTCTCGCCAGATCCTAACTATTCAAGACTATCGGGCCATCATTCAGCGAGATCCAGATCTGATTCGACGAAAGGGTGCCGATAGCCGGTCGCTGAAAGCCGAAGCAGGAGAGTTTGGTCTGGGCGGCTCGGAAACTCAGATGAGGTTCATCCACAAGTTGGCTCACGTTGTTCTCAACAAGAACAATCTGATGGGCAACTTCAAAACCATGATCTGCGAGACGATGTTTCAGGACATCCACCTCAATTCCGCACCCATGCCATTAGATGCCGACAGCCTGATTTCGGAGATTCGGAGCCTAAAGGCGTTTTCTCGCGAGACCAATCGGATTCGGCAGTGCCTGATCCACAATAATGAGCGGCTTGGACTGATGGACGAAGCGCTTCAGATCAAGCTGGATATCGGGTCGACGCTGATCCGTGAAAAGGATCGCCTTGAGCTGAAAGAGTCAGAATTGCATGCGCTGGAAGCTAGAATTGAAGAGCTTGAGGCTGAGTTCCACGAGCAGCAGAGTGGGCGTATCCGAAAGGTTGAGGAAGCACAGGCCAACATGGAGCAGCTAGACAAGCGCCTGAACCAACTGCATGAGATGTACTCAGAATTCCAGGAGAGTGAGCTTCCAGAAAAAATGGAGGCCTTGAAGACTCTGCCAGATGTTGAAAAAAGCCTCGAAGAAACCAAACGTCACTACGATCTAATTACCAGCCAGATCAAGGAATATCAGGCTCGGTACGATCAGGACGTGGCGAAACTGAAATCCGATCATGCTGACTGGTTGGCCAATCGGAATCAGGAAATGTCGAAGAAAACCACCGAGCACGGAAAGGCCGAAACCAAAAAGGCAGAGGCGCTCGGGAAAATTGAGCGCGAGAAGGACAAAGAGATCCTTGATGCCACAAATAGTCGCCAAAGTGGCCGGGAAAAACTGTTTGGAGAAAAGTCGAAGCTTGAAGGTCGCATAGAGAACTCCGGTTACCTCGAGTCGGAACAAAAACGTCTTGATGACTCGTCGAGCGAAGTCGATATGGCGGATACGGCGCACCAAGCTGCACACGAGTATCAGATCGAAGCAGAGGATAAAGAGCGTCACGCGCGAGAAGATCAGGATGCTGCTTTGACCGCCAAGCGGCAGGCGAAAAAACGACTGGATGATAAGACCCATGCGCGTGACGAACTGGTTGAATCCCTAAACCCGGAGGCCGGCACCTGGTTGGCGGAGCTTCGCAGTCAGGACCCTGAGTGGGGGAGCCGGCTGGGTCGCATAATTGACCCCTTGCTGTTGCAGCGCAAAGACCTCAATCCGAAATTAACCGCTGACAGCAATCTTGCCGATCTGGTTATGGGCTGGAGCCTGGAACTCGACGCCATCGATATTCCGGCTTTCGCTGAGAGCGAAGGCCGGATCAGGGAGCGTATCGAGAGAGCCAACCTGGACATTCAGGTGTCGGATGAACAATTGGCCGAGGCTGAGCGGGTGCTCAGGAAGGCGGACCAACATCACACACAGTGTCGGCAGCACCATGACGATGCGAAAGTTCAGGTGCGTCAGAAAGCTCAGCTTCTCACAACAAGGAGAAAACAACTCAAAGATCTGAAGTTTGAGGTGAAAAAAACATTTGAAGACCGAAAAATTCGCCTTGAAGCTGAGTTGCGAGAGGTGGAGAGCAGAATCGAGCAATACAACGGCGAGACTGAGAACCTGTTGGTCAGCATTCGAGATCGACACAATGACGGTTACATGGAGTCCAAGAACGCCTGGGATGAAAAGCTTCGGACGATTGAAGGGCATTTAGAAAGCCTCCAGGAACGACTTCGAGAAGGTGAGAAAAGGCATGCGGAAACCCTTAAGCAACGCCACAACACCTTTTTGGAAGTGGTCTCAGAAGAGGGTCTAGATGCAGACAAAGTGGGCCAGACCAAGAAAGAAGTTGAGAATTATGAGAAACGCATTGAGGCGCTGATCAAGTCGAGACCGAAGGTTGAGGAGTATCAGCGCTGGTTGGCTCAGGAGTGGAGTGAACTTGAATCTTTGAATAGCCGATTTACAGACGCCAAGGGACTTTTTGAGCGTCGAAAGCGGGAAGATGAAGAAAAGGCTCAGGCATTCAAGTCAGCGAATAAAGAGCGACTGGCCAAGCGAAAGTCACTCAGAGACGAAATCGCCGTCATCAACAATGCCATTAAGCATGCCGTGGCGATTATGGACAGAATTCCCGAACCGGCCAAAGGTGTGGAAGGTCGAGAGGGGGATCTCAAGGTTCTGACATCGACCCTGCAAGAGCTCTTTGCAAACTTGGTTGATCTCAAGAAGACGGTCATGAGCTCTTATCGTAGTGCCCAGCGGGTCATCCAGAATTACCACGGCACCCAGATCCATAAGACCTGGGATGACATCATGCAGCACCGCCAGGCCTTGATGCCCAGTGGCGACGACCTTGATCCTGAAGCCGAGGCGCTCCGGCATGTTGAAGGACTGCGGATTCTGTTAGACAGCAACCTTCCACAGTTGGAATCGGCGGCCCGGGAGCACTTTGCCAACGAGGCTGGGAAACTCGTGGCCTACTTTGAGGGGTTGCAGAATCTGCACCGAAAAGTGAAGCAGGTTGGGTCTGTTCTGGACCGGCACATCAACACCAATCAAAAGATCGAGTCCTTGGAAAACATCCGGATCGTTTTGACGCCAAAGATCCAGGATGAGCTCAGCTGGGCACCACTAAAGAACTTTTCAGAATCTTGGAAGGACTGGGCCCCGGTAAATCAAAGGGAATTGCCGAACGACGAAATCCTCGGAGGCTTCCAGCTGGTTCAGAACGACCTGCGTGAAGCCAAGATTGGCACCGACATTCGCTCAATGGTGGATCTGTACATTGCTCTAACCGAGGATGGCCGCGAGGGTTACATCCGCTCCGAAGTGGATTTTGAAGAGAGTAGCTCTCGGGGCCTGAGTTACCTCGCGATTATGGTCATCTTTATGGGAGTGACACGCTTCCTCTGTCCAGACGAGCGGGTACGAATAATCTGGCCCATCGACGAGCTTGCGACGTTAAGTAACAACAACGTGCCGAGACTCGCAGCCATGCTGGAGGAAGCCAACCTGACGATGATGTCAGCCTGCCCAGACATGAATCGGGCACTGAGCCGGTTTTTCGAGAACAAGCTTTACGTTCAACGTGGCAAGATTATCGAGTTTACCGACGATGAAACTCTGACGATGAATGCCCAGAAACGCAGCGAACTAAAGCAACGCCTCGCCTTCACTGAGGAGACGCTCAATGTCCAGTAACCCGACTTTTGAGTCCGCGTTTGCGCTGCTGATGGCCGGTGAAATAATTTGTGAGCACAGGTTTCCTCAGGAGTTCAACCTGATGTGCATGGACGACCAGGTCCAACGGATGAACTATATGTTGTCAGCGCTGAACCGGCGCATCCGGACCACCCAGGACAACGCCTCCTTCCTAGTAGCCTACATCGACCCCAGCGCCGCTAGTGCCCGTGCTTCGATCAAGTCTCAGTTCTCTCGGGTCATCAACCAAATTGAACCGCTGGTGAAATGGCTGCGCCTGGTCATGGATGTGTCCGGCTCAGAGCGCCCGATCGTGCCGGGAGAGGTGATCTCCGAGTCTAAAATGCAGACCCACATTGAACAGGTGCCGGCGCTGGAGGCCAAGCTAGAATCTTTGGTTAAAAATGGGTTGTTCAATTCCCGACAGTCGGACAGCAAGGGCCGCCTGTCATTCGTCATGGGCAAACTAGTTGATGAAGGCTATCTGACCCGGATTGGCTCGGCCGGCAGTCAGTACCGGGCCACGGGTAAATGGAGCTGGCTCTACGACACCATGAGCTTTATTAGCGCGCACGAGGACTTGCCTGAGCCAGAGCAGCGGGACGCTCAGATGGAGTTTCCGGAATGAGCAGGGGCAAGACAGGAAGCGCCAAGTCTGCCCTGAAAGCCCTTGGCAGCTACGGTGAAGAAATCCTCAAGGCCTTTCTTCAGGCTAATGGGCGTATTGAGGATGTCCCAGAAAATGATGCTTTGATCCAGGTATTGAAAAAGCACCGAATGATCTGGCGGCTGGATGATGCCGACAGCTATCAGATCCGAAATGTGGTCACCAGATTGCTGGACCACATCACGGAAAGTCACCGGCGACACTCCGCCCACGAGCATATCGCCGGTCAATGGGCGTATCTCCAGGACCGGTTCGATGCCTACCGGATTGCCATCAATAATGGTCTCGTCGAGGATCGAAGAAACCTGGAAGACGAAATCCCAGAGCGAATTTTGGAACTCATTGAAGACATTCGTCAGGCGGCTACTGGCTTCAACCAGTATGTCACTAGCGAGTTCGCCTATATCAACAATCTTGAATTGCGCATTCGAGAAAACGATCGAGTCCTCCGTCGAGCCCACGCGTTAAACGTGCTCTTTGATAGCTTCTCGATTAATGAGATGGCGCAACTCAGTATTGGTGAGCCGTTTCTTGAAAAACTGCTTCAGAAACACCTCCCAGGTGCCTTGGAGAAAAGTCGGAAGGATTTGGGGCACGCGCTCTTTCAGCTGCGGAAATTGCTGAGCCGTTTGCAGGAAGAGCAAAAGATGGTGAAGCTTCTCAGTACGTTTGAAGGCGTATACGCCAACAATCCGGGATTCATGCCAGACATTGAAGACGTGGATTTGTCCCGGTGTCCGGATAGCATCAACGCAGCCGCCCCATTCCTGATCGGCGGTTATGCCGACCTTCTTGACCCTGATGGTGAGAACGTCCTGTCGGATCTGGCCAATGGGCTGCGTAAGGATAAGAGTGAAGAGCGAGCGCCTGACTCACCCCGGGTACCTATCGATATGAGTCAGGAGCCCGACCGGGAGGTTATGCAACCAGACCCGATTCAGGAGGCGATCGCGCAGTTGATTATTATGGTGACTGAAGAGGGGATGTCGGTGGGTGCGAAACATTCCCGCACAGTCATGGACCTGGATATCGACCTGCCGTCCTGGCTTCAAATGATCAGTACCGACGTCAGTGCGCTACCGGAAGAGCTTAGAGATGCCATCACGATGGAGTACCGAGGTGTGAATGATGAGCGGTATCCGGACAATATGTACGTCAACGACGTCATCTTGAGGCCTGTGCATGCGTCGTGAATTACAGGCCATCCATAAGTTCCTGAGCTCGCGCCGTCAGGACGTGGCTGATAACCCTCTATGGCGCGGAATAACAGACCTGACCGAAACGGGAAAAACCGTCGGCAAGCGGATTGAGTTTACGGCCCGAGATATAGAACGGCTTAGGCAGTTTGTGCTTCGGGAAGCCGGTTCGGACCCGACTCTGGGTGGGCTGCCCCGGGACCGGGCGACACAGGCCGATCGCACCAGCGATGAAAAGCTGGCTCTTGGTGGCGTCTTTGAAGCGCTGATCACGTTCACCCGCCCCGCCGGCGGGGTCATCCCGGTCAAGGGAAACCCGTTTGTCCCTAGCGGTGCCTTTCTTAGTATATCTGCCGAAAATTTGTTGGATCGATGCGACGTTACAGAGACCGTGGTCGTCGTTGAAAATGGGCAGACGCTAATGAGCGCTAGCCAAATCCGATGGCCTCAGGGCTTGAGCAACCCCATCGTCGTTTACAAGGGCCATGGATCTTCACAAAAGCCCCTCCTCAACTGGCTGGAGACGCTGCCCCGAGAGCAGGTTGTCGCCTACTTTGATTTCGACCCCGCCGGTATGATGATGGCGAGTCGTTACCCGGCTGGAGGATGTTTGATACCAAGCCACTGGCAAGCAATCCGTCAAAACGAATCTGGAAATAAGCTGAGGGCATTCCACCTACAATCCGCGTTAGCAAAACAAATGGCGTCGGCCAATAACTTGCCCGCCGATATTCGAGATCACATCCTTCAACATAGACTCTCCCTCACCCAAGAGTACATGACGGCGAAAGGGTTCGAACTGACCCTTTGCCCGATCACGAGCTAGGCATCAAAGGGTCTCGATGACCCCGCTTGGGCACGATACAAGCTCGGTAACTCTTGAGTCGCATGTGCGTGGCTGCAAAATAGCTATGATTCACCCGATTGGGATTCAATGGTAGCGAGAGCTGAAATGAGCTCTCGTTTTTATCGTATCGGTTTGACATGGAACAGGTAGGTTAGTGAGCAAAGCTGGTGCGACTTGTTCTCCCATTAAAAAATTCGGAATTGCTAAAGAGAGTCCCTTCGAAATCCATTCAGAGAAGCATTCTTTCGTTTTGTCCGGTCATGACCGCAAACCCAGAGTATTGTGCTGTTTCAATCCAGGTTGGTTGAGTGTTGCTCCCAGGTAGATATCAAAGCACAGAAGCAACCATTCATTTTTGTCGCTTTAAGCTAGCGATTTCTATCATCTTGGCATAGACTGAAAAAACGTAAGATACTGTTTAATATCATAAAATAAAATAATTAACGTTATGGAATGTAGTGGGCATGGATAACTTTCTTATCTGCAAGGATTACAGACCAGCGAGCCAAAATATGAGCACGAAAGCTTCAATTTCAAGCGGCCCGAATTACCACCTGTATTACCAGGAGCTGCTGAGCGACCAACCAAAGTCAGTGTTTCTAGAGCTGAATGATCCCCAGGAATTTCGCGTGGAAAAAGAGTCTTTCAAAGGTAAATCCTGGAATGTGCTTGTTGTTGAAATCCCATCTGAAGACATGGACAAGATCGCGATAGATTGGATCAAAAAGAGAAAGCTACAAGGTGCCGTCGGGGGGCCGGTCGGCCAAGAGTGGGGAAGTCTAGATTGTCCCTGGGAGTAACGATGAGAATTGTTTGCATATCCGACACGCACAGCCTGCATGAGAAGATACTGCCGCTTCCTGACGGGGATGTCCTGGTTCACGCGGGAGACTGCACTGGATCCGGCTCTTTGCCGCAGATCGACGACTTTACTCGTTGGCTCGGCTCTCAGCCGCACAGACACAAAGTTCTCATCGCGGGTAATCACGACAGGTGCTTTGAAAAATATCCTGAGTGGTCGCGGGGAATGTGTGAGAAAAACGGGATCACGTACCTCCAAGGAGAGGAGGCAACAATTGATGGTTTGAAGTTCTATGGCTTTCCCTGGCAGCCGGTCTTCCATTGGATGAGCTTCAACGCGAAAGAGGGTGAAAGGTGGGGACGACTGAAGCTCGTCCCTGAGGATACTGACGTGCTTATCACACACGGACCTGCATTGGGCATTTTCGATTGGATTCCCGATATCGGTGAGCATGTCGGCTGCTATCCGCTCGCTAAGAAGCTCGAGGAGCTGACGCAGCTCAAGGCCCACATCTGTGGCCATATTCATGAAAGTCACGGTTTTGCGGTTCGGGAAAGCGATGGGCGAAAGTTTGCGAACGCCTGCACG
>Ga0306912_1000085_pt1 | contig 57170 bp, 45 predicted proteins | sample AntRauFillE10628_FD_190443 | JGI IMG/M metagenome (GOLD analysis project Ga0306912, IMG submission 190443) | Saline lake microbial communities from Rauer Islands, Antarctica - Metagenome Filla E10 #628 (v2) (version 2) | ecosystem: Environmental > Aquatic > Non-marine Saline and Alkaline >...
GGCTAGGGTATACCCTTGTCGACTTTGATAAGAAAATTTACTATGGTTCTTTCGGCATTGATGGAAATGTATCTATCGGCGCCTGGGAAATACCCGATGAATGGTTCTAATTTTGGAAGAAAACAAACCTAATTTGAGTCCCGCATCTAAAAATAACAAGTTGTTTTTACTTTTACCTGCAAAGCCCAGGAAGAGCCCTAAATTTATTCAATAGTAGTCTATCTACAATCTACAAATCCAGCATCAATCGCATCGGGTCTTCGAGTAGTTCTTTGACTTTCACCAGAAAGGTCACTGAAGTACTCCCATCCACAACTCGGTGATCATAAGAAAGCGCCAAATACATCATAGGTCTGATTTTCACCTCTCCATTGATGGCCATAGGTCGCTGTTGGATCGTATGCATCCCCAAAATGGCACTCTGTGGCTCATTGAGTATGGGTGTGCTCATCATGCTACCAAAAATACCCCCGTTGGTAATTGTAAAGGTACCGCCTTGCATTTCTTTTAGGGTCAGTTTGTTGTTTCTGGCCTTCTCAGCTAATTCTTTGATTCCCCATTCAATCTCTGCAAGAGACATGGATTCTACATTGTGAACGGGCGGCACCACGAGTCCGTTCGAGGTAGAAATGGCAATGGAAATATCTACGTAATCGTGATAGACTAATTCGTTCTCATCGAGACGAGCATTTACATCCGGCATCTCCATCAAGACCTTGGCACATGCCTTGGAGAAAAGGGACATAAAGCCCAGCTTAATATTATTTTTCTCCACGAAGCGATCTTGGTACTTCTTCCGCATCGCCATGATTTCCGTAAGGTCTACTTCGTTAAAAGTAGTGAGCATGGCAGTTTCGTTCTTGGCAGAAACCAAGCGCTTGGCTATGGTTCGACGCATGCGACTCATCTTCTCCCGACGCTCATTTCGAGACTGTTCGCCGGAACTAAATTCGGGCTTTTGTGGCTTTTCGCCAGTGGCATCTTCTTTTTCCTTCTCCTTCTCTTTTTTCGTCGGTGCTTCCTTTTGCTTTTCCATGGCCTTCTGAACATCCTCCTTAATGATGCGACCTTCCTTCCCTGTGCCGTCAATATCCTCTGATGATAAATCATTCTCGCGCATCATCTTAGCAGCTGCCGGAGAGGGCTCACCCGCAGCGTAGGAAGCGGAGTCCGTCGATTGAGATGTATCTTGTGCCTCGCCACCTGATTCTTTCTCTTTAGAAGATTTCTCTTCCTTCTTTTCTTTTTCTTCTTCCTGCGCTGCTTCCTCTTTCTGAGAATCACCGCCTCCAGCGTCGGTTTTTTCTGCTGAGGTGTCTATTTTGGCAACTAAATCCCCGATCTCCAAATCATCCCCTTCCGAGGCGACAAAGCTAATTTTTCCTGCCGCTTCTGCCGGCAGCTCCAATGTTGCTTTATCTGATTCAAATTCGCAAATTGGCTGGTCGAGTTCGACGTAATCGCCCTCTTTAACCAACCATTCAGCGAGGGTCACTTCTGTTACAGATTCGCCCACCGAGGGGACTTTCATTTCAACCACACTCATAGAAATATATTTTACTTATTGTTTTGTGCTACAATTGTCTTGCCAAAGATAAAATATATCCTCGGGAAAGCGAGGCTTAAGGGTAAAATTGAATGGAAATATGAACGAGTGATCTTCTCGATCTATAGGAATATATTCCCTAACTCCTAAAAACAACCAGCGAATAGAATGCAGCATATATCGGTATAGTGTCAGTATACAGGCCTGAAGTATTTCTCTTCTTTAGAATATATCAAAATTATTAGATTTGCGTCATGAAATTTATGGTAGTCCTCATTTTGGTCTCCAGCTCTTTTAGCCTTGTGGCACAAAACGAAATTGAGCTGAGATTTGCTGAGTTTTTGCGCGTTCCGGACTCCGCAAAAATCACAATAGATGCCCACGGTTCAGAGACGTGGTGGCAGCGTGCGAGTCCGATTGAGGGTTTTACACAAGAAAGCCCTGAAACCGCTCAGCCTGCAACACAGGAAACAAGGGTAAGAGTAATGTACGACAATCAAGCACTTTATGTTCTGGCCGATATGTATGATAATCAGCCCAACAAAATTCTGAGTGAGCTTTCAATTCGAGATGACCTATTCAATACCAATACAGATATCTTTGGAATCATGATTGATGCCTATCAAGGCGGCAACAGCGCAATGGGCTTCTTCGCAAGTCCAAAAAATATCCAGGCAGACATATTCTATACTTCTTCCAACGAGGATCGCAGCTGGGACGTGGTTTGGGAAAGTGAAACCCGAGTGCATGATTCGGGCTGGACTGCAGAATTCAGAATTCCTTACGCAGCCTTGAGATTTGCACAAAAAGAGAAGCAATCATGGAACGTCAATTTTTTGCGGCGTATTCGACGGAACCGAGAAACAGCACACTGGAATTTCATCAACCCCAATATAGAGGGTACAATTAACCAATTTGGTAGAACTAATGAATTACAAGACATTCATCCGCCCCTCCGATTGTCCCTCAACCCATATATCGCAACCGTTGCTCAAAAAAACCCAGGCCAGTCATGGGATCAAAGTTTAAGAGGGGGAATGGATATCAAATGGGGCATTGATGAGTCTTATACCATGGATATGACGCTCATTCCCGATTTCAGTAACGTAAGGACCGATCCACAAGTACTTAATCTCACTCCATTCGAAATTCAGTTTCAAGAATTTCGTCCATTTTTCACAGAAGGAATAGACCTCTTCGACCGGGGAGAGTTATTTTATTCCAGGCGCATTGGAGAGGTGCCATTGAATAGAGAGAAAGCCATCCGGCGCGCCAATAACAATAGTGACTTGGAAATCATTGACAATCCCCAAATCAGCCCTCTGATCAATGCAACTAAGATTTCAGGTCGAAACAGCAAGGGATTAGGAGTTGGGGTATTGAATGGAATTGTGAACTCAACTCAAGCCACCTTTAGGAATCCAGAGAGTGGAGAAGAGCTAATGGTTCAAACGCAGCCTTTAACCAATTACAACATGTTCGTATTAGACCAAAATTTGGCTAACAACTCGAGCATTGCTCTCATCAATACGAATGTATGGCGCAGTGGATCGGCCTATGATGCTAATGTTACGGCGCTCCAAACCCGACTCAGAGATAAAAAGCAAAACTATCAGCTTTCTGGCTTTGTCGCTTTATCGCAAAAATACGAGTCTGGCACTTCCGATTTCGGGCATAAATATGACTTAAGTGCTGGGAAAATCAGCGGTCTTTGGCGTTGGAACACCTCTTACCGCGAACTCAGCGATGATTACGACCCCAACGATATGGGTTTTTTGCTTTTCGCAAATGAGCGCGCAGTAAGGGCTGAGGGTAGCTACAATAAAAACCGACCTTTCGGCAAGTTTATCCGAGGCAATGTGAGTTTGTTCACTGAGTACTCTCAGCTCTACTCCCCCTCCCGTTTCAGTTCATGGGAGCTAGGGATCAACTCTTTTCTACTGAGTAAAAACTTTTGGGGTTACGGAGCGAATGCTCTATTGCGTCCCATAGAAACCCGGGATTATTTTGAACCCCGAACGCTTGATTTTTCAGAGTACTTACCCTTACCTGCCAATGGAAACGTAGAAGCCTTTCTCTCCAGTAATTACGCTCGTCCTTTAGCTATTAATATAAGAGGACAAATAACGTTTTGGGATAGTCCCGGCCGAAGCAATTACTTTTTTCGCTTTCAGCCGCGCATCCGATTTTCTGACCGCCTATTCATGATTTGGACCGCGGAATATACTAAACTCTACGGCGATCAAGGCTGGGTCTCAGCGGCTACAGAAAATCTCGAATCTACACTCATTGGTACTCGAGATCAGGTCATCGTTAGCAATGAAGTGACCGCCAAATACACTTTTACCAATAGAATTAATTTGGATTTGCGGTTGCGTCACTACTGGAGCCAGGTGGAATACACACAATTTCAAATTTTAGATGAAGAGAGTCAGCTCAAGAATATCAATTATATTGAAGAATACGAGTTAGAACCCGGAACGCACGATATCAATTTTAATACTGTTAATATTGATGCTACCTTAACGTGGCGTTTTGCTCCAGGCAGTGACTTAATATTATCCTGGAACAGCCAATTAATTGCTCTCGATGCCATAACCTACAGAACCTACTTCAACCAGTTCCGAAACCTCTTTCAACAGGACCAACAAACAACGCTCTCACTTCGCGCCTTGTATTGGTTGGATTATCAAATGTTGGAGCAATGGAAAAAGTAATGACGGATAATCCCCCAGCTTACTGAACACTCAAAAAAATGAAGTTGCATTGCAGGTGTAGAAAAAAGTTATTATCTTTTCGGTATGAATGCAAAAGGAAAAGCCATATTGGCACACATCACGATCATTGGATGGGTTATTAGTTTAATTTTAAATCAGGGAGAAAACAGAGAAGAATTTTCTTCTTTCTACCTGAGACAAGTGCTCGGAATAAGTTTATTAGGCTTAGTACTGTCTTGGATTCCAGGACTAAATGTTTTTGCTGGTATACTCGTCCTCATTCTTTGGATCGTGAGTCTAGTGCAAACACTTAGCGATGAAAAATGGGTGATTCCCGTTATTGGCGAGTATTTTCAAGATTGGTTTAAAGCCATTTAGTTAAAACTCAGCATGGCCGGGAAACCGCGGGAAGGCAATGACATCCCTGATATTCGTCATCCCCGTAATGAATTGAACTAAGCGTTCAAATCCAAGTCCGTAACCGGCGTGGGGTGCAGTACCAAATTTTCTCAATTCCAGATACCACCAAAGATCTTCCCCGGGAACATTCATTTCTTCCATGCGTTGGGTAAGCTTATCGTACCGCTCCTCTCTTTGTGCGCCACCTACAATTTCACCTATTCCTGGAAATAGAATATCCATGGCAGCCACGGTTTTATCATCCTCATTCACCCGCATGTAAAAAGCTTTTATATCTTTTGGATAATCCTTAATGATGACGGGCTTTTTAAAATGCTTTTCTACGAGGTACCGCTCGTGCTCCGATTGTAAATCAGTTCCCCAATCCTCAATCACAAAATCGAACTTTTTCTTTTTATTCGGCTTGCTGTTTAAGAGAATTTCAATAGCTTCTGTATAGGTGATTCTCTGAAAGTCATCTTCCAGGCAAAATCTTAATTTTTCCGTCAAAGCCATAGGCTGGCGGTCCTTTTTGGGCTTTTGGCTATCCTCCTTAATTATTCTTTGCTCAAGAAAATCCAAGTCTTCTTCACAGTTTTCCAAAACCTCCCGAAGAATATACTTCAACATTTCCTCAGCCAAATCCATATTGTCGTGAATATCGGCAAAGGCGATTTCCGGCTCAACCATCCAGAATTCCGCCAAATGACGCGAAGTATTGGAATTTTCTGCCCGAAATGTCGGACCAAAAGTGTACACTTTACTCAAAGCCATAGCACCAACTTCTGCCTCCAGCTGCCCCGACACCGTTAGATGGGTCTTCCGCTTAAAGAAGTCACGACTGTAATCAATATTGCCGTCTTCTCCCTTGGGCGCCTCATTCAGTGGGAAGTTCGTCACTTGAAACATCTCTCCTGCTCCTTCTGCATCGGAAGCTGTAATAATAGGAGTATGCATGTAAAAGTATCCCTTCTCGTGAAAGAATTTGTGAATCGCAAAAGCGATGTGATGGCGGATGCGAAATACTGCCCCAAAAGTATTGGTCCGCATGCGCAAATGTGCCTTTTCACGCAAATACTCCAAACTGTGTTTTTTGGGTTGTAGGGGATACACTTCCGGATCGCTTCCGCCATAAATATGCAGTTTGTCAACCTTTACTTCTACCTTTTGTCCCCTTCCTTGAGAAGGTGTGAGTAATCCCTCGGCGCGTAAAGCTGCTCCGGGATGAATGGATTTTAGCGTCGCTTCATCCATGACTTCCCGATCTACTACTAACTGCAGAGCAGTTAGACAAGACCCATCTGAAAGAGCTATAAACTGATTATTCCTAAAGGTTTTCACCCAGCCCGTTACCGTCACGCGCTGATCAATAGGCATTTCCTTAAGTAAGGTCTTAATTTCTGTTCTCGGACTCATAAACTCACATTTAACTAAAAACGAAGGTACGCCTTTGACCGCATTTAGACAAGCTGTCAAACATTGAGTCATTGAAGGCTTTTATTCTTCTTTTACTTCTCTTCTGATGAAAATTCCGATATGATATGCATAAGCGTGCGGAATGCGACGAAGCGATCCTTAAATTTATCGGTATGCTCCTTTTGCAGTCGAGGTGCGTAATGGGCTTGATAAGCATGCATTTCCTTCATGGAGGGCAATAAGTATTGAATACTATAGGTCGGTTCATCATCGACCGACTGTATGAGCTGTGCAATTTTTCCACTAACAAATAAGCCAGTGTCCAAAAGGTCGGGGATGTGGCTTGTAGTCATGTATTGTAGCCATTCTTCTTCGATGCCTTTCTCCAATTTTATCGTCACGTTGTATTGTACCATATGTCGTATTCTAAAGCTCTGAGATGAAAGTGGCGCTAAGTTACTCAAATAGAATCTCCACGCAATCGACGATATCGTTTTCGCGCTTCTTCCATATAGGTGCTATTGGTGTAATCCAAAAACAATTTTTCGTAGAGATTTTTTGCTTTTTCTTTGTTGTCAAATCGCTTTTCTTCGAGCTCGGCCCATTCAAAAAGGGCATTATCGGCTCTCAAGTCTTCGGAGAACTCTTCGACGATCTCACGAAGAAATTCTCTCGCCTTTTCAAAGTCCAATTTTTGACGCTCAATTTTAGACTTTACATATAAAATCTCACTTGACAAGCTATGTTCAGGAAACATTAGAGTGATACTATCCATCTTTTTCTGCGCATCATCAAATCGGTTTTGAAATACTAACAATTCAGCTTGAGCAAACAGTTCCATAGCCCGGGAAGTCGTGTCGAGGTTGAGGTGGTCCATGATAAAAACAGAACGGTCGATAGCGTCATTTGAAATCATACGTGAGGTAGCAGCTTTCAGAATGTCCAATTGGCTTTGCGCCCATTCAAAGTCGCCGGTATAATAAGAAAGCATGGCATTTTTATAGCGTGCAATTTCTCCTACTTCAGCTTCCGGCATACCTTTATCCACCTGCGAATACAGCAGGGAGGCTTCCCATTTCTTTCCGTCCATGAGGTAATAATCTCCCAATCGAATTTTAGCCCTGGATTGAACCAAGGGATTCATTCCCGGTGTATTTACCATTTGTTCTAAAATCCCTATTGCTTTGGGGATGTCATTCAAATAGAGCGCTGCAACCCGAGCTTGATCTTCCATAATAGAAGCAGTACGAGGAGAGCGCCCCTTATTATCCAAAAGGGTTTCGTAATCTTGGAATAACATTTTCACTTGCTCCTTTTCGAAATCGTATCCTTCGGTGAGTTGCTTTAGACGTACGTTGAGAGATTTCTGTTGAGCGGCAAAATAGTACGGCGAATTCTCTCCCTTTTGAGTGATTACATAATCATAGCCTTTGACGGCAGTTCTAAAATCTCCAGCATTCTCAGCAGATTGGGCTAGATTATAGACGCGACGTCCATTTTCGTTATTTCTTCGATCCAATGCCTGCATCTGAATTAAAGCCGCTCCAAAATTTTCCGATTGCACTGCCGACCAGGCCAACAATTCGGGATATTGATCCCCTTCGCGATCTTCTTGAATCATTGCATAGACCTGATTCTCAAGTTCTTCAAAGTGCTCCGCTTCCGTCAAATATCTTTGAAAGAGCGTTTTTACATTATCTAAGCGCTGAGGTTGATCTCTTAAGGTGATGAGAAAGTATTTAATCATATTGGGAATATCTCCCTCTTTCTGATACATCCCCCCTAAATTGTATGCAAATATAGTTTCGTCCTTCAGAAGCTCTCCTCCTTTTTTATAAGCCTCAATTGCATGGCTTACTTCTCCGATCTTATAAAAATGCTGCGCCAGTTGTATAACCCTCGAACGATTCTCCGGCAGGTTTTTCACAGCATCTGAAAATGCTGACTCACTATTTTCGTATTCGCCTTGTCGTTGAAAAGTCTGTCCCAACATAAAATAAAGCATCGGTTCAGATTTGTTTTCCTTTATTTTCTGCTGCAGGGTTTGCTCAGCTTTTCCATACTCGCCCAGTTCAAGCAAGCATTCGACATATTTTTCTGTGAATGCCGAAGTATTTGAATACTTTTTATGGAGTTGTTGATAGAGCTGCGCCGCCTTTTCAAATTCTCCATCCTTATAATATTGCTGAGCCAATTGAGCCGACTGAGCCTGAATCAGTGAGCTAAACATCCCAAATACCATACAAATTATGACAATCCTCTTCAACATATTCTTTTTTCTTTCAAAACACTAACGATCTTTTACGCGAGAAAGTTGCTCCAAAACAAGCATTCAGGCCTACAATCTGCGACGATAAAAGTAAGGAAATCTGTGAGAACTACGCTAAACGGCAGGTCGCTTTAGTCGATAGGTAAAGGTTAAGGGATAAGATCTGGGATCTCACGATATAGCTTGACACTGTCTCCCCATTTATCACTTCATGTGAATAACTTTTCGATTAAAAAATAGCTAGTGATCATATATTCATCCTATCATAAACCCTAGTCGCCGCATTCTGCTAACCTTTAGGGGGCTGTAAACAAACACCTTGCATGCCCGGTTTTTACAAAAACTCTTCTATCAATCATCGCCCATCCTAATTTGGGATCAGTTCATGCAAGTATTGATTGGTAGAATTAAAAATAATAATCATTTTAGAGGAAAAAATGGAAGATCCGAGAGTTGCTGAATTGATTGGTCAAAAACAAGACGGTGGAGGGATGCACTTCATTGGGTTTCCATCTGAAGAAGGAGTGCGTCGCAATGGGGGTCGCACAGGAGCTGCCCAAGCGCCTCATCTTATCTATGAGCAACTGCTCAAACTGACTCCGCATGCTGCGCATTACTATTCTCATTCTGAATGCTTCGCACGCAGTCAAAAACTGACTGAAATACCCTTGATTGAACCCATGGAAGAGCATCAGGAAGCACTGGGACAAAAAATAAGTCAAACTTGGGCTCAAGGTGGGTTTCCCATCATTATAGGCGGCGGACACGAAACTTCATTTGGTCATTTTTTAGGGTATGCCAACTATCCTCGAAACGTCAGTATATTAAACATTGATGCTCATGCCGATGTACGGCCGTTTAAAAACGGACTATCGCACTCTGGATCCCCTTTCCAGCAAGCACTCCGTCATTCCTCTGAAAGGGCTCAATCTTATCATGTGCTGGGTATTAACCCAACCTCAGCCGCAAAAAAGCATTTGGAGTTTGTTGCTTTGAAGGGAAGTTTTTGTTTTGAGGAAGAACTCAGTCCCAAAATGGTTTCTGACACTTTAGATCAAATAAAGGCTTCTCATATTATGGCTACCATGGATATGGATGCCGTGCGACAGGCCGAGGCACCTGGTGTCAGCGCTCCAAATGCAGGTGGAATTTCGGCTCGGTTGTGGCTAAAAATTGCCCTCATTTTGGGCCAACACCCTAAAGTCAGTTCCTTTGATATCGCAGAAGTCAACCCCAAATACGATAGAGATAATGCTACGATTAAGTTAGCGGCGCTCACACTCTGGTACTTTTCCCTTGGTCTCGCGTTACGACCCAGCCGATTCGATGCTTAATTCCGGCAGGATTCAAAAGCCGTATCGTATTGATCAATGATCCGAGTCCAATAATATACCTCCACCTGCTCAATGAGTTGGTGCGAAATGGGTTTTGGGTGGAGTAGATACTGGCTCAACTTTTCCTCCAGAGAACGAAGACCTCGATATAAATGCATCTCTTTCAAAGCTGCAGGGATGTGCTCAGGATAGGCCAATCGATCGGGTAAGAGAGGAAAATTGCCATGCGCTATGGCTTCCACAACAGATATGCCGAAAAAGTCTTGAATCGCAGTGACTGGATACACATCACAAGTCCACAACCATCGATAATAGTCATTTTTATCTTCTAAAAAGCCCCAGTGAAGAATTCTATGGTTTAGCTGATCTCGGGCACGATCAAAAATCTCATCACAGTGAAGGTCATGGTCTCCCAGCACGACTAAGCGAAAGGGAATATTTCTCTCGTCAAGCCGAAACAGCACATTAAAAAAATCCTTCGGGTTTTTATCAAACGCCCAGCGGTGATTCCACAATACAATCGGTGAATCAGTGGCTATGACCGGAACCTTCTCTTTAATTCCCGGAGGCGAAATGCCCACTGAAAGCACCTGACTTTTGTCTGCAATTTCCAACACTTTATCAGTTAGCTGGTAATCCGGAAAGCGGTCAAGAAAGTTGGGCAAGGCATCTAAAAAGCTCCGACGGTGAAATTCAGAATTGAAAAAAATGTGATCTGCCGTCAAGCAGGACAAGACATTTATCATACCGTAACTTGAGTTTCGCTCATGCCTCAAGTCCTTATCGCCAGAAGACCAAGGATAAGTTATTTGATTCTCGTGCATGTACAAAGCCGTGGGGATGTCATGCCAACCCTCTGGCAACAAGGCCTGGCATGCCGGCAGATGTGCCATATCGGAATACAGTAAAAGATCCGGGCGCTCTTTCCCGTGCATAGCATCGGTCAAAATTGGAGCACTACCTTGCATGCGCCACTTCCAATGCTGCCCGGCCAGGCCCAAGATCTCTATTTCGTGCCTGCTGTAGGCCCGAAGGCCCTCAGCCCATTGTTTATGACTTCCGGTGTAAAATGGTTCTAGGAGAAGAATTCTCATTTGTCGATCAAAAATTTAGGTCTGAGCGGCCTGCCATCTCTGCCAGTCTGATTCCCGATCAATATCGTAGAGTTCTTTGAGAATAAAAAGGGAAAGACCTTGTTTTTCTGCAATGTCGAGGGAGTCGGAAAAAACCTGATCATGGCTCCATTGACGCTGAAGAAATAGTTGTGGAACACTTTGTGTAGCGCCGATCAGATAAAAACCACCGTCTTCTGAAGGGCCCAGGGTGACCTCTGCAGCTGACAAGCCATCAAAGGCTCTGTCCATTAAGTCCGATGAAATCAAGGGGCAATCTGCCCCGACTAAAAGTACTGCGCTGTAGTCTGACAACAACTCTTCCATAGCGTGATTCATGCGCTCACCCAGATCTCCCTTAGATTGTAACCGAGCTTCGATACTATAATCCTTAACTAATTCTCGATCAATATTTGGCGCTTGATAAATAAAAGCATCCGCCCGAGCTAAGGAAGAAACCTCTGCCAGGGTGCGATAATAGAGTTGCTCGTAAATTCGCGTCGCCTCTTCTTCTCCAACTGTCCGGGCAAGTCGTGTTTTCACCCGCCCCGGAATGGGATTCTTTGCTAAAATAGCAATGGCTAATTGATTTGACATTAGTGCGAGGCCTTTTCCCGAATGCGCACGGGGTCGCCATCTTTTAACGTCTGAAAAACTGCTGAATAAGGTCCTGACGCCACTTGATCCCCTTCGGAGAGTCCGGAACGGATCTCAATGTGAGAGGCATCTTGTAGACCCGTTTCCACAACGACTTGTTTGACCGTATCTCCTACAATGACAAAAGCGACTTCGTCGTATTGATCCCTGAGGGAAGCCGTCGCCTCATCAGTTTCTTTGTCTCTGGTGGCAATCGCTCCGATAGGTGCAGCGATAACGTTTTCCGCAAACTCAGTCTTAATTTCTACATTCGCTGTCATGCCGGGTCGAAATGGAAATTGCTTGTCTGGTGTTGTCAAATCCCGATAAGATTCGGGACGTATGCGTATCTTAACAATGAAGTTCGTGACTTGCTCTGTGTTGATCCCGGCTCCGGCAGCAGCAGATCCAATATCAGCGGCAGAACTAGCAATTTCGGTGACTTCTCCTTTAAAAATCTCACCGATATAAGCATCTACTTCGATGTCTACTTCATCCCCTTCACTGACTCGTATAATATCATTTTCACTAACTTCAATCCGCACTTCCATGGTATTAAAATTAGCAATTCGCATCAGTTCTGTTCCCGTCATCTGTATGGTACCCACCACTCGCTCTCCTTCCTCAACGGAAAGTTTGGACACGATGCCATCGGTGGGTGAATAAATGGTCGTGCGATCGAGACTGGTTTTCAATTCATTGAGTGTCGCACGGGCGCTCTGAATATTGTATCGCGCAGCCTCTACACCTTTTTCAGCAGACCTCAACTGGGCTTTTGTGGATTTCAGATTGGAAAGCGCGTTATCTAAATTCAACTGAGATTGCTCTAACTCCTGACTGGAGATCACCTCCTCCTTGAAGAGTTGTTGATTTCGCTTATGAATGACTTGCTGAGTATTAAGTTGTGCTTGTGCCTGTTCGATCTGGGCTTCGACCTGAGCCGCAGATGCTTGGTTCTGGGCCAACTGAGCTTGGGCACTGTTGACCGCAGCTTGGGCGCGCTGAACTTGAGACTCTATGACTTCGGGGTCTATTTGCGCCAAAAATTGTCCCTCTTTCACAGAATCACCTTCCTTTACGGAAAGATCAAAAATAGCACCACTCACGTCGGAGCTGATTTTTACTTCCTTCTCGGGATAAATTCTCCCGGAGGCCTGAACGGTCTCCATAATATCTCTTCGCACCACCTCACTGCTTTCCACCATAATCCCATCAGAAGATGAATCGCTAAAAAAAGAAATAGCAACAATGAGGAGGACGACAACTATACCCAGAACGATCCACAACTTTTTTGAAACCAGAGCCATGATTATAATTTTATAGGTTTACCTAAATAAAAGTCAACAATTTTCTGCCGAAAAATAAAGTCGTACTTCGCGACGGCCGATTGAACTTCCGCGGTAGTCAGGCGCTGCTGACTCTGAAAAAAGTCATAGGCGCTAGTACTCCCCAATTCAAATTGACGGCGGGTATTTTCAAAGGCAATTTGTGATGCTTCGAAGGCCGCTACAGAGGATTCGTAGCTCTTGGCGGCGGCATTGAGATCCGCGACGGCTCGCTCCACGTCAATTCTAATATTTTGCTCCTGCAGAGCCAATTGTCGTTCGGCGCGCAGCCGACCAATTTTTGCTTGTTGCAGGTTGGCTTGATTATTATAATTATTGTAAATCGGAATACTGAGCTGCAGTGCAAAGCCAAAACCCAAATTATTATCCATTTGCTGGAGCCATCCGGGCGATGAGAACACCGGATTGGCTGTAGTAAACATGAGCTGGCCGGATTCTCCCTGAAACTGGGCGGGGACGGACTGAGTTATGATTTCTGTACCATCCACAAAACGACCCTGAGTGGAATAGTTCGAGTTGACGTTCATGCCCAAGCTCAGGCTTGGAAAGAAACCGGCTTTGGCAATTTTGCGATCCAGTTCGGCTGAGCGCACAGACATCTCGGCAGCGCGATACACTGGCTGAGTAGCCAATGAGCGCTCGTAAATCTTTTCCACTTCTTTTACTTGATCCCCTTCGATATTGACTGTTTCCGGCGGAGGGGCTATATCAAAGGGTTGACTCATTTCCAGTTGCAAGGCCTGTTTGAGCTGCAAAAGGTTAAGATAAGCGTTGTTTTCAGCATCGACAAGTTGTTGACGTTGGGCAGCCACTTCCGCTTTGAGCTCGTATTCAGCAGCTTTGGGTTGAGCGCCCGAGCGAACCAGCTTCTCTGTGCGCTCGAGTTGATTTTCAACGTTTTTAAACTGTGCCTCTGCAATTTTTTGGTTCTCCTTAGCGAGTAAGGTGTTCAGATAGAGATTGGCAATTTGAAGAGAAAGGTCGAGTTCTGACTGCTCGTAGTTCAAATCAGCAATGTTTTGGTCGATATTCGCTTGCCGAATGCTATGATTGATTCGATTGTAATTGAAAAGCAAGATGCCTGAGTTGACCGAAACGCCATTAAATCCCAGCCCGGTCGTAATGAATTCATTAGAAGTTGGATCAATGGTTCTACCAAAGTTATACCCAAAGTTGCTCGACGCCCTCAAGTCCGGCCAGCGGCTATGCCTGGTACGTCGGGCCTCTACTTCAGTCGCCCTTTGATCTAGAGCCGCCAGGGCGAGATTGAGATTGTTTTCGCGGGCATACTTAATGCATTCTTCCAGTGTCCAATTTTCATCTTGCGCCCAAAGCATTCCAGAGCTTATGCACAGTAAGGCAAGTAAAAAAACAATTCTATATTTCATACTAGAAATCTTTGCTATTGTAAAAGTAAGAGGAATATTGGACAAGAGACTACTGATGCGATGAATGGCACTGTAAAATCGACAAACACCCCAATGCAGTGAAAATATCACAGTGATTCCCAAAAAAAGTAAGCGGGAAGTCGAAGCCTGGGTTAGCGATGGGAGGGAGCGAAGCGCCCGAAGTCCCCCCGTAGTGGGAGTCTCAATATTTGCCAGAAACTCTCACTCAACTCGCGTATCATTTATGGTTGCTCATTGGGACTGAAGGGCCGTGTCCCGACCGTAGCGCCCCCGCTTCTGAAGATATCAATCGAAAACTGACCGGCCTATGTCCGTTGAATTTCTAGAAGATAACTAGTTCATGCTTAGAAACTTTCCTTTTGAAGAAGCGGGGGAACCCCCTAAAAAAAATGTTATAAATTTTGAGATTGAAAGGTTTGCATACCGACTAGCTGATCATAAAAGGTGCCAAAAGGCCGGTAATAAATAAAGATGAGGTAGTCATTGATGGTTTCAAACCGACTGCCTTCAATCTCCGTCCAGTCCACTTCTCCGGTACTGCGATCGCGGGTGACATAGAGGTATTCGAAATACCCCTGTTTGAGCAAAATTTTTTTAAAATACACTTTTTCATCGGAATCATAATTTAGACGCGATTGTTCATCGAGCTTGTAATCGTTGAAACCACCCACGACATAAACATCTTTACCCGGAATTTCTGATTGCTCGAGTGATAAATGCACATTGACGTACTGGCTCATCAACTCAATTCTGCGATTCATCTGGTTTTCATCCTGCCGAAGAACATTGCTCATATTGGGATCTTCGGCTGAAGAAATGCCGACAGTACGGATGCCGTCCATATTTTGATGAACAAAACGTCCGTTGATATCAAAATAGGTAAAGTAACTATCCCCGCGCGGACGATCGGTTTTGACCACGACATTGGCAGTATCCTGGCGATAAATTTCAAAAATTCGTTCTGTCCTGAAATTGAGATTTCTAATATCAAAGTATCTATATTCTTTGAGCGCCGGGAATACAATTTGTGTGGGGTAGCGAAAAGACATTTCGTTGTTTTGCACAGTTTGAGGTGGAATATGTGTGTAGCCCCTGTCCCAGATACCATTTTGATAGACATATGCATGGACTTCCTGGTAGGGATTGCGAATAACTACATCGTCAAAACCGGCATAAATATCTAGTTCGTGGTGGGTTCTACTCTTGCGCGCTCGTCTGGGCACTACTTGATCGACGCGAATATCCAGCTGATTATCAACTACCATAAATCGCCGGGAGAACGCAGCATATCGCTCCCCATCCACGTACTTGTAAACAAACAAAACGTAATTGCCCGAAATTAGGAAATCTGTTTCGTCATTGGGTAACTTCATAGTGAAGTGAGAATAGGGAACGTCTGTGCCCAAAGACAGTTCAAAGTCGAAAATATCCTCTTCTACAAACCCGCGGCGGTAATCAAATTCACGGATTTCGGTGGAGTATTCCCAGTTTTGATTACAGTGATAGAAGCTGTAGCGATATTTTGAGAAATCTCCATCCAGGTCGTCAAATTTTAAGGTCATTTGGCCACCTTCCAAGTCAATCACTGGATAGCCCGTTACAATATTCGTGGGGTAAAAGGCGACGGAAGCGACTTCGTCAAGATAGATCGTATCGATCGCCGGCAAATCAGGTAATTCTCCCTTGCTGGATACCATGAAAGTGATCATGCTAAGTCCAATCAGTAGGAATCTAAGCTTTTTCATAGGGCTACAATTTCATTACGGAGGGCTAAGAATGTCATCAAAAATAAAGATTATTGTTGAGAAGTTGGAGGAGGCACGCTAACAAATGGAGAGTTTGCATCTAAAAAGCGCCACGGCCAAGCTGCGCACTCTTCTGCATAATCGACGCCAATCCGCGGCGCAGCCACAATATCAGCAGTGGGGGTATGGTCAGGGGGACGCAGGAGACGAAAGGGAGCTGAAGAAGTAAATAGGCTCTCTGCATTATCCTCCACGGTGATTCCCAGTGCTTGCGTCAACTTTCCCGGGCCATTCGTCCATTCCTTTCTTGGGCGGCCGTTGCGTCGGGAGGCCATCACTTCACTTCCGATGAGCGGATCGATGGCCCGGATCAAAATGGCATGAGCCATACCGGAAGGGCCGGTGACTATATTTAGCAAATGATGAATGCCGTAGCACAAATACACATAGATCGTTCCTCCCTCTTCAAACATGACCTCAGTGCGCTGGGTCCTTCGATTGAGGTGAGCATGGCAGGCTTTATCTTCCGGCGCCTTATAGGCCTCGGTTTCCACGATTCGCCCCCCCGTCAACTGTCCATCTTTTTCTGTTAGGATATAATGTCCAATCAATAAGCGGGCCAATGGAAGGGGATCCGGATGGAGAAAAAAAGAGGAGTTCACGGGAACAAGGGTATCTATCATACTAAGAGTTCAACTCCATTCGAGCACAAAATCTTATATTTCGCTGCGATTCATGCCCAATCAAAATAGTATAGCTCTTTACTTTCGACTATAATTGGGAGATTCTTTTGTAATGTGAACGTCGTGTGGGTGACTCTCTGCCACACCGGCCGCAGACATTTTGATAAACTGAGCTTGCATTAAGTCTTCAATAGATGCGGCGCCACAATACCCCATACCGGCACGTAATCCCCCGAGGTATTGAACCATCACCTCGGCCAAAGAGCCTTTGTAAGCTATCCGCCCTTCAATTCCTTCCGGCACGAGCTTTTTAATGTCTTCTTCTACATCCTGGAAGTAGCGATCTTTCGAGCCTCTCTGCATAGAGGACAAAGATCCCATGCCCCGATATACTTTATACTTTCTTCCTTCGTAGATGACAGTTTCGCCAGGCGCTTCCTCCACACCAGCAAATAAGCTTCCTGCCATGATAGAGTTGGCGCCGGCTGCTATGGCTTTGGCAATATCGCCGGTATATCGAATCCCGCCATCACCAATAATGGGAACGCCAGTCTTTTTTATAGCCGAATAGGCCATGTGAATTGCTGACAACTGAGGGACACCCACACCTGCTACTATTCTCGTCGTACAAATACTCCCGGGGCCTACGCCGACTTTTACTGCATCTACACCTGCTTTTACTAAAGCGATTGCGCCTTCACCTGTGGCAACATTACCGGCAATCACCTGCAAGTCGGGATGTTCCTCTTTTATTGTTTTTAATGTTTCCAATACTCCTTTACTATGGCCGTGCGCTGTATCTAAGCACACCACATCGACATCGACGGTCTTTAAGGCCGCAACGCGCTCCATCGTATCGCTGGTTACACCCACAGCGGCACCTACCATCAATCGACCGTATTGATCTTTGATCGCGTTCGGGAAGTCCCGAACTTTCATCAAATCCTTGTAGGTAATCAATCCCGCCAAGCGCCCATTATTGTCGATCACCGGCAGTTTCTCAATCTTGTATTTTTGAAGAATTTCCTGTGCTGTCTCCATATTAGTGCCCAGTGGTGCGGTCACCAGATTCTCATGAGTCATTATATCCGTAATGGGTCGCTGCATGTTTTCTTCAAATCGCAAATCCCGATTTGTCAGTATTCCAATCAATTCGTTGTTTTCATTAACCACGGGGATACCACCGATTTTAAAGCGTTTCATCAAGGCCAGAGACTGACCTACTGTAGCCTTACGGGTAAGGGTCACCGGGTCTATAATCATGCCGCTTTCCGATCGTTTTACACTTCGCACCTGCTCAGCTTGCTCCTCTATCGACATATTTTTATGGATCATGCCCATTCCACCCTGTCGGGCAATAGCAATGGCCAGATGCTTCTCGGTCACCGTATCCATGGCGGAAGATATAATAGGGACATTGATTCTAATCTCTCTCGTCAGTTGAGTAGAGGTATTGACATCGCGAGGTAAAACTTCTGAATAAGAAGGCAAGAGTAATACGTCATCAAAAGTTAGACCTTCTCTTTCAAACTTGTCGCTTCGGGGAGTTGTATTCTGTTCCATGTGCAAAAATAAAAACTTTTTAAGCTTTCTGAACAATTGGTTTTTAAATTTGTGAAAAATATCGACCGCAGTCAATCCAAAGAAGAGACATAACCCATCGCATTATGATCACAGTGTACAATGACGATTACTTTATGAGACAAGCAATACAAGAAGCCGAACGCGCAGCAGATCAAGGCGAAGTGCCCGTTGGTGCTGTAGTCGTCTGTCAGGAACGTATTATTGCCCGCGCTCACAATCAGACCGAACTACTCAAAGACGTTACCGCTCATGCCGAAATTCTGGCCATCACCGCTGCAAGTCAGGGCCTGGGGGGAAAGTATTTAAATGATTGCGCCCTTTACATCACCCTGGAACCCTGTCCCATGTGCGCGGGTGCTCTGAAATGGGCTCGCATCGGCAAACTCGTTTATGGCGCTGAAGATGAAAAAGGAGGGTACCTTAAATACGAGCCCAGCTTGCTCCACCCTTCCACCGAGATCGCCTATGGCTTGCGCAGAGACGAATGTGCCCAATTACTAAAAGAGTTCTTCCAAAGCAAAAGATAATCCACACCCCAGTTCATAAAATTCCCTAGCAACATGTTAAGGTGCGTTAAAAATTCACCTTCTTAAGCTATAGATTATTAATTTAGTAGGAAACTTATTCGTTATGATGCGTCTATCCACTCTTTTTTTGATCATTTCTCTCTCCCTTGGCCTCGGCGCGTGTAGCAAGAACCTTAGCTACCTCCACCGGAATACCGTTGAGGATAGCCGAATGTTAGACCGGGATATGAGCCAAATCCAGTTTTATTTATCCCACGAGCTCATCCTTGAACGCTCCCTGAGTCAGCAGAAAAGCGAAATTCAGGACGGCCGCATTATTGTTGAGAAAGGTGGAGATGTGGATCGCATTCGAATTCCGGCGGAAAGCCCCGGCCTGTTTGTTTTTAGTCCTGATGGAGAAAAAATGGCCATTTCCTTTTCTGAAGATGAAAATAGTTATCTCATGTTCGGCCCCAACCCCAATGAAAACAACCGCTACACTCTACTGGGTAAAAACTGGAACAGAGACTACGGCGAGGTGACCTTTAGAGGCAAAACTTACTATGTCAATCGCCGAAGTGCCATGACCGGCTTACTCGTTGATTTAAAATATAAGAGTACAACCCGTGAAAGGAGAGAAACCCTGCGCGGTAGAACGATCAATTAGTGCCTTTTTTCATTGGCACAAAGCGATAGGCTCCTAATACTTCGCGACGATAATTCTTGGACCCCGTGCGCGTTATTTTATACATCTTTTGGTCCGAATTTGCTCCCACAGGCACGATCATAATGCCCCCAATTTTTAACTGCTGCAAAAGTTTTGATGGCACTTCCGGGGGGGCAGCCGTGATAATAATCTTATCAAATGGCGCTTCATTCGGTAAGCCCTCATACCCATCACCGTGGTAGATTTTTATCTCTTCGTATCCCAGTACCTCTAGCCGTTTTTTGCTCTGCAGATACAATTGCTCGATGCGTTCAATACTGTGCACCTCCGCACCCAGCAAATGCAAAACACAGGCTTGATATCCCGATCCGGTGCCGACCTCCAACACTTTGTCTCCCTCCTCGATTTCCAGCCACTCCGTCTGTTTGGCCACCGTATAAGGCTGAGATATCGTTTGCTCACAATCAATGCGGAATGCCTGATCTTTATACGCCCACTCATCAAAAGCAATATCTAAAAAGTAGTGTCTGGGCAAATTCCAAATTGCATCTAAAATTCTCTCATCACGAATCCCTTTTTTTCTCAATTCTTTTACCAGGCGCTTTCGCATTCCCTTTTGTCGATATGTATCCCGAAATTGTTCTCCCATATCCGCAAATATACAAGACTCTCTGCAAGCGGTCCCCTCTCTTTCCTCTTTTTCAAAAGATGTTTTTCTGGGCGTGCCCCCGCCGATAGCGGGGTCGCTATGGTCGGAGGCTCGCTATTCGCTCGGCCCGCGATACCTCGCGGTCTCCTTCACCGCCAAAGGCGGATCAGGCCCTCCTTTCAGCGCTCACGCAATCAATGGTCTCAAAATGTAGTGAAATAATGAGCAGAATACACCACTTTTTTAACCTAATCAGTTTTTTTAGCAAAACTTATCTCTCTAAGGGAACTCTCCAACTTACTACTCTTTGCGACTAAGGCCGGGCGCCATCAAGATTTGCAGTACTCAAATGACGCTTACAATTTAAAACGCCTCTTTACCCTTGATTTTTGCAACGCAGACTTTAGTGCTGCTTCAGCGATATTCTCTGAGCACGTAAAGAAATATCTGCTTTTTATTGATTGATCACTTCATAGCTGTAATCTTCCTTAACCTGAGCACCGACCAAGGGAACGAATTTATCCTTGACTTACTTTACTCCTGACATCTTTACCCGAGTACTTACAAAATCATTACTTTTGAAAGAAATAAAGAAAGTCATGGCAACACCTATAAAATTCGGAACCGATGGATGGCGAGCAATCATTGCCAAAGAATATACAGTTGATAACCTGAGAAGGGTGGCAGCAGCCACAGGGCAATTCATGCAGGACAGGAAAATGTCAACTGCCGTGTTAGGCTATGATTGTCGATTTGGTGGAACTCTTTTTGCTGAAACGACCGCTGAAGTTCTCGTAGATTATGGCATCAAAGTCCTAATGGACCCGAGTTTTGTTTCTACCCCTATGATTTCACTCGGTGTTCGAGAATTATCCGCTGACATGGGGATCGTTATTACCGCTAGTCATAATCCCCCTTCTTACAATGGTTATAAATTAAAATCAAGTTATGGTGGCCCGACCATTCCCAAAGATATCCAAGCTGTAGAAGACCGCATTCCCGATGCATATGGTGAGCCCAAACTCACTTTCAAGAAGGCACAGGAGGAAGGCCATATCCAAACGGTCGATTTAGAACAGCTCTATATCAATCATATCGAAAAGCATTTTGACCTGGATACGATTCGAAAAGCAAATATCGGTTTGGCCTATGATGCCATGTATGGCGCTGGCCAAAATGTTATTCGTCGACTCTTTCCTAATGCTCACTTTTTACATTGCGAGCACAATCCGAGCTTTCACGGACAAGCACCGGAGCCCATCCACCGCAACCTCTCTGAACTCGCCGACGATATGTCAAAGCACGACCACTTAGATCTCGGCCTGGCCAATGACGGCGATGCCGATCGTATCGGATTATATAACGATCGCGGAGAATTTGTGGACTCACACCATATCTTATTGCTCCTCCTCCAATACATGGTCGAACACAAAAAACAAGATGGTAAAGTGGTCGTTACTTTTTCCGTTACCAACAAAATGAAACAGTTGGCCGATCAGTATGGACGCGACTTTGAAGTAACTCCGGTAGGATTCAAGTACATCGCAGAAATCATGATGAACGAAACAGTCGTCGTAGGCGGAGAGGAATCCGGCGGATTAGCTGTACAAAGTCACATTCCCGAAAGAGACGGCATCTGGGTCGGACTGCTAGTCATGGAGTTTATGGCCAAAACCGGCAAGTCCCTGCACGAACTCATAGAAGACATCTATAAAAAAGTGGGGCGTTTTGCTTACGATAGAGATGATTTAGCCGTATCCGAGGCCCAAAAAGTAGCAGTGATTCATCGCTGCAAAAAAGACCCTTTTACTCACTTTGGCCCCTATGAGGTCATTGCTCATGAGGATATGGATGGGTTTAAGTTCATTATAGATGACGACACCTGGGCTATGATTCGACCCTCGGGTACTGAACCAGTCCTCCGCGTCTATGGTCAAGCCAAAGATGCCGCGGAGGTTCGGTCGCTTTTAGATGCAATCAACTCAGAAATTAATGCTATAGATTCCTAAAACACCCTTACTTACTCTATGAGTTAAGGCAATCGGTATCTCAAGCCCAGGTACCACTCGCGTCCGCGCGTGGGACCCCAAATAAATGAGGGATCAAAATACTGGCCAAAGGGTTCCTCCCAGGACAGTATCGGTTGTTTTTGACGAAAATCAAGGAGGTTTTCTACCCCCGCATAGATTTCCCATTGTTTCCATTTGTGGGTCGCCTGAAACTGAAACATTTCAAAACTCGGCGACTGCTCCAAAGTTTGAAATTGTTCTGGGTAGTCTTCAGTGGTAGGTAGCCTTTGGGTCCCATAATAGTGCATATTCATGTCAAAATACCAGCGATCGCCTGGTCGGTAAGACAATGCGGCCATCATCCGATGTCGCGGAATAAATGGCAATAGACGGTCGCCCTCTTCCCCATGCCGACGCACTTGAGCAAAATTATAGGAAGCCTTTGCTTCCCAATTCGTACCCCATTCCAATTTCCCTTCTATCTGCGCACTATGCGCATGCGCTGTACCATCAAAATTGGAAATGATCGCAGTAGCCGGTTGTTGATCATAGTCGGGGAAAAACTGCCTTTGGAAATAAGTGAAATAATAATCTGCGGCAATATAGCCGGAAACACTTTCACTGGCGAAAGTGTAGGTGTAGTTTGCACCCGTATTCCAGGCTTGTTCTGGTTCCAGCGGCTCTTCAAATTGAATTTTACGATTGCCGGCTAAGAGTTGTGTGTTTTCAGAAAACAACAAAACCTGTCGCCAGCCATTTCCTGCTGATAAACGAAAAATCTGACTCGGACGCATTTCGTATTTAATTTGCGTTCGCGTAGTAAAAAACCCGCCCAGTGCTGGATCGTGATCATAACGTCCTCCAAGGATCCACTTCCATTTATCATTAGTTGAATTCCATTGATGCTCAACAAGTAAGCCCGTGGTATTCAGTTCTGTCAAATACTGCCCGCCAAAAGATCGGTTTAAAGGATCATTTGTGATCGTTAGTATTTCATCTACAACTCGTGAACGATGCGCCACTCCCCAATGCAGGGAGGATGTTCCTGAGTAGCTCCAATTGTGCATCAGCCGCATATCTATATTCTTCTGTTGAGCATTATAATCAATTAGACCATATTGACTGTGTTGGTCGTGAAAGCTTCCTGAAATATCGAGAGACAAGGCATGTGCTCCACTCCACTTATAATTGACTTTGGCACTGAGGTCACCTTGGTTATAAAAGATATTTTGACCATACAGGCTTTGCCCCAACGCGTGTTGATCAGGCTCATAGCCCAGTTGGCCTCCAATTCTATTCTCTCTCACCCAACGACCACTCAATAGTGCAGACCAACCGAGATTTTCCTCTGAAGAATACTGCCATTGGTTCCACACACTATACCTTTCGACGCGTGTGACATCCATAAAGTTATCATCATCTCTGTCAATTTCTTGCGCTGGCTGGGTAGTATGGATGCCCAACCAAGAAGACCAATCGCTATCTTCGGCCAATTTGAGTCGTGTACTCAAATTCACCTGAGCTTCTCCGAAACTATTGCCATAGGCATTGAGAAACAAGCGGTCAACCTCTGACGGTTTCGATGTCTCCATATTGATTTGTCCGGTAAAGCCTCCGAAGCCTTGCTGGACAGAATTGGCTCCTTTTGCCACATAGATATTCTCCACCCACGGACCGGGGTAAGAACTCACTCCATAGGTAAAGGTCAAGCCCTGAATCATTGGCAGTCCATTGACTAATACTTGGTTATATACGCCGGATAAGCCCAGCATCTGCAAATTTTTAGCATTCGTTATGACGTTTGTGGTTTGCGGCCTAACGGTGCCTTGGGTTTCAAAACATCCCGCTAAGTCACAACAAGAGGATTTGGTAAGCTCCTCTTTGTTGATTACCTCAACGGCCCCTGCGGGATCAGTAGGACGGAAAGTGCCGGCCTTTTTCTCCTGAACGATAACTTCATCAATTTCCTGAGAGCGTTGCTCAAGCTCAATACGCAATGGAGTGCCGCGCCAAACTATGGTATCTTTTGCAGCACCAACATAACTAACAACTATCGTCTCTTCGCTTGAAAAACCGGCTCCTGAGAATTGAAAAAAGCCCTTCGAATCTGTTTGCGTTACCATTTGGCGATCCGGAATTTCAACCTCAGCAGCAATAACCGCTTGTTCTGAATGCTTGAAAAGGACTGTTCCTTCTATTGTGGCTTGAGCCTGAAGGCTAATACCGACCACAGCGAATAGGGCCAGTGTTAAAAAGTATTTCATTTGAAATAAGTTTGTGTTCTAAAAAAACATGAAAGCAAAAGTGAAACTGTTGCTTACTTAGGCGGGGGGCCTTCAAAGGGAATAGAACACAATCCAAAGCACGGGGCCAGAAAAGTAAATGCAGCAAAATACACTCTGTTTATTTCTGCTTTATCTACAGCAGCATCGGGAACAATGTGAAAACAAGAGTGGCAAGCGTCAAATGGGTGACAGTTTGTCGATTCCTCATCATTGGATTCACTAGGAAAAGAAGCCGTCGCGCTGTCCGATGAGCAACAAGTACTACTCGAACAATTGGTGCTCCAATAGCTTTGATGTGCTGTCGCAGTTTCAACCAAGAGCCCGGCGATCAAACCAATAAATATAAAAACCCATAAACGCATAGATACAAAGATACCGAACTTCAGAAGATATACCAAATATAGACTACACCGTGCTACTGAACAACTGGGTTTCGGGCCGACGAGCCCACATTCTTGCATCTAGTGCCATACAAATATTTCTAATAAAGGCACGACCTCCTTCACTAACGCTAATGTGCTGACCAGACCACTCTACAAAGCCATCTTCAATCACTGAGGACATCCTTCTATGAACCTGCGACCAATACTCAGGATATTCCTCTTCCTCCCAACGGGTAGAAAATTTACACATCAAATTCAAAATATGACGACGAATATATTCATCCTGTGCAGTCAATTTGTGCCCTCTGTAGTAGGGAAATGAAGTCGTATGAGTCGCCTCAATATACTCCTCTACAGATTTGATGTTTTGCACAAATGCCGTCCAGGCATCACTGATCGCAGAAGCTCCTAACCCAATGAGCAAGGCTGTTGGTGTCGTATTGTATCCCATGAAGTTGCGATGTAAGCGTCCATTCTGAGCAGCTTGAAAAAGAGTATCTGATGGCAATGAAAAGTGATCCATCCCTATATCTACATATCCGGCATCCTCTAAAGCAAACTTACCTACTTGATAAAACTGGAATTTTTCATCCTCTGAGGGTAACTGGTCCTCATACATCCGCTGTGCAGGCTTGAGCCAGGGAATGTGTGCATAGCTGTAAAAAGCCAGGCGATCCGGTTGTAGTCGAGCCGTTTTAGCTATGGTATCCAAAATTGTATCTACCGATTGGGCAGGTAATCCGTAGATTAAGTCAAAGTTTATTGAAGTATATCCGATTTCCCTGGCTTTCTTCACAACTCTTTCAACGGTCTCAAAAGGTTGTACCCGATGGATTAAGGCCTGTACGTTAGGATCAAAATCCTGAACACCGAAACTCAATCGGCGAAAACCAATATCATACAACACCTGCATATGCTCAGAAGTCGTGGTGTTTGGGTTGGCTTCAAAACTCAGCTCGGCGGTCTGTGCTGGGGGAAAAGAAGCCAATAGTTTTTTAAGTAAATACTTTAAATTCGTCGGACTAAAAAAGGTCGGAGTTCCTCCTCCTAAATGGATTTCGGCAATCTCAGTTTCTGCTGGCAATATCTTCTGATAGGAAGCCCACTCTCTTAAAAGAGCTTCAATATAGGGCTCTTCTACCTCGTGACGTACCGTTATCCGGGTATTACATCCACAAAACGTACATAATTTTTCACAATAGGGCAGGTGAATATACAAACTCACCCTTGGGGCTGCCTCTTCGGTAACTGTAGACTGAACAGCTTGAATCCACTCCCCGGGATCAGGTGCTGGATCTTCCCAATAGGGTACTGTGGGATAACTGGTATATCGGGGGCCCGGTACTGCATATTTTTCTAATAAGGACATGCGGTTTCTTTGATCCAAAGATATATCGAGTGATTCCCCTTCCCAATGATCTCAATTCTCTTATGCCTACTTTAAAAATGATTTATGTCATCGAAGCTCAGTCCTTAATATCTAAAACCAAAGAATCTTTCATAATAGAGAGTTGATCCCGTTTCTCACGTTCCCATATTAAATTCCATTCATAGGGTTCTAGCATGGCTGATAATCCACTCAAAAGTGTTTGCAATTGCTCCTCTGCTTTCTGAGGCAAACTACTTTTAGCAACTCTACCCTCAATTAATCGCCTAATATCTCTTTGCATTTTGTTTAAATCCTCAGGTTGGAAGGCATTGAAACTCCCCTCCTGAATATCGTAAAATTCATGACTGATATCTCTGGACAAAATTGTGGGTGACGGCAGGTTTTGAATCAATATCGTCTTTTCGTCTTCATCAGCAACCAGCGCTACTTCAGATAAATTGTAACCGAGACTTACCGTAGCAGTAACTTTAATCAATGCCTTTTTCCGCAGTGGAGACCAATCATAATAATAGAAGTCCTTATAATCGTAAATTTCTGAGAATTGCCCTTCTACTGTTGCTAACTTCACTACCTGTTGTACCTGTTCAAGTACACCGGTTGAGCGAACCTGCACATTTGAACTTGGAGGTGTTACCCACCACAGAGCTAAAACAAAGCCCAGAATAAGTGATAGTAAAGTAAATACGATATATCCCCAAATTCTCATTTAACCCGTGCCTTTAATTCGTACTTCAGTCCTTCATAATCCTTTAAAACCACCTTCACCTTGCCCACAGAAAGCGGGGACTCTATCAAAACAGGTAACTTATTGGCATCATTCGTAACCCATATATTCATTTCATCTCCCTCAGAAAACAATTCTCCCTCAATTAATTCAGGGGAAAATTGTAAAACATCATAAACACCCAACTTTTTTATCCTTTTCTCAGGTTCATGCGATCGATAGGTCAAAGCTAAATCGTATTGTTCCTTTCCGAAAAACAAATCAACCGGTATTTCGTATCCCACTTGTGCATTTCCTCTCCAGGGGCTGGATCGAGCATAATAAATAATACTCAGTAAATCATGAACACAGTAATCGATTTCAGATGTAGTCGTATTCAAAGGATCTTCTTTCGTCGTCGCCCTTCTTGTCCATGCAGTGTGATTTGACCGGTCATATTCTACCTCTTCATACTTTTGATAATTCCCTTCTTTTACATCCCTAATCGATAGGAATGGTAAAAAGGATTCTTTGTCAATGAAAGATTCATATCTGTTATCCACGCTAAAAAACCAGTCATAAGACGAATAAGAGCTCCCGTCGCATACCAAATGGTACCCTTGGGAATCCTCTTTTACACTAAATGTCACTTCACCAGCAGATACCCATAAAAAGCCCCAGTTGTAGTAGACTACGTAGGTTATTCTCTCTCCGGACTGAAAACACTGTTCTTTTTCAGAACAATCGTAATTCTCATCAGAATGATGTGCTGCTGGCTCTATTCTATCCTGTCCTGTTAAGGTAGGCCAAGCCACGAGCAGCAAAAAAAGAATATTAAAATATCGATTTCTCATATTTTATTTATTATAGCTATATAACGAAAGGATAGAGACCTTTTGGTATATTAATCCCTTCAGCATACTCAATAAGTTATTATTTCTCATAATTTTGAGTTCTATGAAAAAGGTGCAAATTTTAGGAATTGATCCGGGAACGAACTTCATGGGCTATGCCGTAATCTCAGCAATAGACGATGAAATTACTTGTCTGAGGTGGGGGGTATTGAAAATGAAAAAATACAACACACAACAAGAAAAGTTAAAGCACATTTTTCAACGGATCAGAGAACTCATTAAGTCTTACCGTCCGGAACACATGGCTATAGAAGCGCCATTTTTCGGAAAAAACGTACAATCTATGCTCAAGTTAGGCAGGGCTCAGGGAGTTGCCATTGCAGCAGCTATGACAGCTGATGTGCCAGTATCTGAATACAGTCCGAAAAAAATTAAACTCTCAGTGACAGGTAATGGTAATGCCTCCAAAGAACAAGTGCAAGGCATGTTGTTTCAATTAGTCAAAATGAACAAAGAAAAACAAACGCTGGATGCATCGGATGCGCTGGCCACTGCCGTCTGTCATTATTACCAGTCCAAATCTGCCATTCAGGGATTCAGTAAGTATGGGAATTGGGGAGACTTCATAAAAGATAACCCGGATCGAGTCAAATAACTATCGAATCTTAGAACGAATTTCATCTGCCAACGCACTGAGGTCTTCATCGGACATTTGTATCGCCGCCTTTCCAAATTGCATATCGCTTACCCTATTAATAGGTATCAAGTGCAAGTGAGCGTGAGGGACTTCTAAACCGACAACTGATAAACCTACGCGTTTGCATTCTACAACTTGTTCAATGGCAGTCGCCACCTTTTTAGCAAAGGGTAAAATGTTAGACAGCTCATCTTCTCGAAGGTCAAAAAAGTAATCCTCCTCGCGTTTTGGGACGACTAAAGCATGGCCTCTGGCCATAGGGTGTATATCTAGAAAAGAAAAGAAGCTATCATCCTCAAAGAGGACGTGTGCGGGAAGTTCTCTATTAATAAGTTTTGTAAACAAAGTAGCCATACCTATATTTATTCAATAGTGATTTTAATTACTTCGAACTCTCGCGGTCCAGCAGGAGTCTGTATTTCAGCCTTTTCTCCTACTTTTTTTCCTAACAATCCTTTGCCAATAGGAGAGGTAACTGAAATTTTCTTCTCTTTCAGATTCGCCTCTGCCTCCGAAACGAGTTTATACTTCACAGTGCTCCCAGATTTAACATCCTTAATTTCAGCAGTCGACAACACGCGTACCTGAGACGTATCCAAGTCCTTTTCGTCGAGTATTCTTGCATTACTCAAGGTCTTTTCGAGCTCATTAATTTTTAACTCAAGCATACCTTGCGCATCTTTAGCCGCATCGTATTCCGCATTCTCTGATAAATCTCCTTTTTCCCTTGCTTCTGCAATATCCTCAGCTATTTCTTTGCGCGCATCCGTCTTAAGGCGGGTGAGCTCCTTTTTCATTCTGTCGTAGCTTTCTTGAGTCAAATAAGTAATGTTTGACATATTCTTTATCATTTAAGTGAAAGAAAAACAATAGCGCTTCTGAGGATTCAGAAACGCTATTTTACAAAGATAATTATTTTTATTCTATGCGTAAATACTTACACATGGCTATTATCTATTCGCTTGGCTCAGCCAGATTAAACTTCAAGGTAATATTGTGCGTCCCAGAAAATGGGTTGGTTGCCCGATAAGCATAGTCGATTTGCATCTCATTTTCATTTCTGCGACTTGGATTTACATACACTCCAAATCCACCCGCTAAACCGGTGTAAACATCTCCCATAATTGGGGAATCCTGATTGCCAAATTCTACTCTATATGCACCGCGAACAAAAAACATTTCCCTAAAGGCATATTCAGCACCACCACCAACGATATCTCGTGAAAATGAATTCGCTGTAAAATTACCAAGTATGGTTAAGCGATGATCCTCCGCTGGGTAAAAGTCATATGAGACCCCGATGTGCAATAAAGAAGGAATCTCAAATTGTGCTGCTCTTTGATTCAGTGTTAAGTCGTAATTCAGGTTGTCGTTTGGTGCCTCACCTTGAAAGGACAATCCTTCACCCCCAAATTTCATGGGTAATCCAATATTTCTCATACTTACACCAAATTTGAAATTATCCTTGGGACCCGTAACGTATTGCACGCCGGCATCAAATCCTACTCCAAATGCAGAAACAGAGGCAATCGTTTCAGAAACTGCTCTTACGAGAACACCCACAGACACCTTATTTTCAAAGGTATGTGAATAACCTAACCCCAAATTGAAAAATGACGGGGAATATGTCGTTCCATCTCCACCCGGTAAGTTAGTTGTGGTTACATCGATATCCCCAAAACTCATAGCCATTAAGCTAAGTCCGAAAACACCATTCTCACCAACGCGCTGAGTCAATCCCACTGCGTTCATAGCAATACCTGTACCTTCCAGGTATCTGGCGTGTCCAATAGCCAACTCGGATCGACGAATTCCACCCATCCCTGCAACATTCACCCTCATTGCCTCTACTCCACTCACCATGGATACATTTAAGGTGTGTAATCCGGCACTTCGTGCCCAGGGATTTAATAATAATTCATAGGCCCCCGCTTCACCCTGTCGATCAGGGTTGCCGGCATGAACGCTTGTATCTACAACACTGAAACTCAAAATGAGGCTCAGGCTAATCAATTGTATAATTCTGTTCATAAGTTCGAATATAGTTATTGAAGGATCCGCCATCCAGGCGGATCCTCAATAGGTTTTAAAATATTATAGTCCCGTTGGATCAAACTGACGATTAATTCCAAACCACTTGATCACGCGCTCACCTAAGCCCGGAGCATCAACGTGGATAAGGTACACACCACTCGATATAGGTATCTGACGTGAGTTTGTCAAGTCCCAGGATATATCAGGAGCAAAGTTGCGTTTCTCCACTGCAGTAAATGACCTTCCCGGAATATTAACAAAGGACTCTTCATTCCGCTTGTACTGTCGAATAAACTTACCGTCTAAAGAGTAAATCGTAACTGTACAATTCTGTGGTAAATTTGTGATTTTCACTGTCTTCGTGAAAGAACCCGTTTCGTAATCAGAAAAAGCATAATATGGGTTAGGTACGACGTTAATCATATCCAGCGCACTATCAACCTGTACATTATTCTCAAGTTCCTGCTCTTCAGCACCCTCAATCGTAAATTTATACGCGGGGTACCCGTTGTTCACTCCAGAATCACCATCAGATACAGTGCTGTAAGGATTATCGACTCGCATACTGATTAATGCTTCTCTCGGTATGAGCCCTTTTTCAAATGAAGTCAGCTCAAATTCGTCATTCAACACAGGCAAACCTGCCCATTGCACTGCAGGCAGGGCTCCGGTCTTATTGATTCGGTGAATAAAGCTACTTTGACCTGCAACTCGAGCTAAACTTGCTCTCAAGGCTTCACAGCCGTCATATGGCTGATTCGTTACATAAACAAAGTGATGCCCTCCCATAAATACTGTTAAAGGAAATGACTCCGGTGTATTTACAAAATCATCAGAAGTTGGATTCCATATCATGTCATTCCCAATACGCAAGGAATCTGGGAAACTTAGAGATCCTAAGACTTCATCACTGTAAGAAGAGTTCTCTCCAAAGAATATGTTTAAACGTTCTCCGGATTCAACATCCACGGCATAACCCGGGAAATAGGAAAATCCGGTCGGCTCGTTATCGAGTATTACAGGTTGACCCGTTGTTGGATCTACCTCTTTACCTCTCGAAGGCAAGGTCCGAACACTTAAATTTCTCACTTCGTTTTCTCCTTCTACAGTGCCAAAACCAGCAGCTCGATACTCTCGATTACTTGTTTCTACAACTATACATTTACTCCACTTATCACGATCTGACGTCAAAACAATATCGACGTTATTCAAATTTGACAATGGATTACTACTTCTCACTGAACTCATAGAGTTGTCATACCATGCGGGTGTAACCAAAATATCCTGCCCGGCTACAGGCTCATAGGCAGATAATGACATGGGGTACAGAGGACCATTGATGGTCCGTGTAAATCCTTGACCCGGATCTAGCTCGAAGTCTGGTTCCGTGGAGGATCCTGTTTGAACCCAATTAAAGAGATTATCCTCATTCCAGAAATTTAACCATCCATCCTCAGGTTCGATCAACGGATCATCATAAGAAATCTCTGATCCAATCGCACCATTGCTGCTTCCCTGAGCTGGTGTTGTACCGGGCTCTTCCAGATTTTTAGCAAAAATGCTTATTCCCCAGTTGGGTATCAATTGTTCGTGTATTTTATCCAGAGTTACTTCAGATTCAAAGGATTCTCCAGACTCCATTTGCGTGACACGGAATCGTCCGTTCATCGCATCAAATACATCGTCATCTATGTTGTCGTCGTAAAACTCAACTAAATACTCTCCGTCTTCTGCTTCATATGGATTGTAAATTTTAACATCAATGGGGCCACTTCTTTCTGAATAAACAATCTCTCCATCAAAGTCTTCGTTCAACATTTCTTCTCGATTTTCCTCCGAGATACGCAAGAAGTTCCCTCCAGCACCCTGGCCGTCCAGCCGGATAACCTCAGGCCCCTCGCCATAATCAGAATTCAACTGACTGTAAGGTGTCGGTCTTGGAATCACTTCATAGGTTCTCAAGTTTCTACGACCCACAAAAAACGGATCCGCTTGACCTACGCCTGTTTGGTAATCGAAGGTGTCATAGTTATTATATGCATAAGCCACAACATAATAGAAGTACCGCTGATTATTGATTAAACGGCCTCCTCCGGGAGCAAAAGCATCGTCTTGAACTAACAAAGAATTGGAAATTCCATTATTGTTGCCATCTACCATCTCTATCGGTGAATACACAGAAAAAGATGGATTAAACGGATCGGTCTCGGATTCCCATCGGTAAATTGTAGTCACATCATTTCTCAAATCACACTGAAACACTTGACGTGCTAAGTTGGGATCTTCTAACGTTCCGGCAGCCCCTGGGTCAACTTGTGGTCCTGCTAGTTGATACATTATATACCCCTCAAATCTGTAATTCGTATCTATACCCTCCCCGGAAGGAATATCTAAACCGCGTTCCTCATAGCCTAAAAAGGCATTATTAGAGGTAATCGTATCATTACTGAAAGTGAAAATTACTTCTCTATCTAGTTCAACAATACCCAAATCCGGTGCATCAGGTCCATCAGGCAATACAAAACAAGCATCGAAAAGCGCTTGTGCTTTAACATCCGCTCTGACTAATGGGGTAAGGTCTGGACAAGGATAAGTTTGAAGGTCCGGCACCCAGACAGCACCAATAATCAATTCATTTACTGATCCTGGGTCTAGTCGGAATGGACCAGAAGCTTGTACAGTTCTTCTGTCTCCAAGTGCTAAGCCTGCTGTACACATTGACCAACCATTGGCGTCATCTGGATCTGCAGGAAATGCAAACTTAATCGGGTCTGCATCAGGGGAGCCAGGATTGTAACCAGAGCCTCCAAAAGTGAATGGAGTTCCATCTCTCCAGGAGCCACTGATATAATTATAAAATTCAGGTCCACTTAAAGGATCCGTCATCGCCTCGGGCCATCCACCTGGACCGCCCGCTCTGTTGTAATAAGTAAATGACGACATACCTAACTCTACGATAGTATCGGGAGTTTCACCCAAATTTGGATTTCGCAATCCGCCATCCGCTCTAAATACCTTAGGGCCTAACGGTCCCCTAAAGTAATCTACTCCAAGAATCGGAACTTCGTTACAATAGGTGGGCGCGTTTGATGCACACTCACAAGAACTTCCCACATCACCGTCTATTTCATCTTCATTATATAATGTCATCAGCGATAATGAAGTATCACATCCGATATAATCATCACCATCACATCCCAGATCACCGTCAATCCACATCGCGAAAAATGCACTATCTAAAGATTGCTCAGCGCGATTAATCATTTTATAGCGCTGAAAGGTCATGTTGTTGATTTCGTCATTTGTAGCATAGGCAAAAGCCTGCACCTGCACCTCCATTCGAATAGGTGTAGCTTGTGTTGATGTGTGTGGTCCACCGGCGTCATTATAAATCCAAAATTGCATTTCATCCGGAAAGTTGTTCAACTCACATCCCCGAATCTGTATCACCGGATAATCTCCATCTAAAGGATTATATATACCATCGGGTTGGTCTTCGTCTCCTCCTGGACCAAAATCCTTGAATGACCCCAATCCTTGTGGATAGTCGGGTAATTCAAATCCATAAAGTTCTGAGAAAAACTCATTCCCCTGCCCAGGCCAGTACTTTACACCATCGGGAATATCATTTGGGTTATAACTATCGCCGAACTGAACTAGATTTCGCTGATGCTCGCGAATCTCCTCACCAGTCACTCCAAAAAACCGATCCCAATTTTCACATTGCACTTGATCAGTCTCACCTCCAGGATCTAAAGGGCCAGTGTACCAATCATTCGAATTGGCTCTTCGATACGTATTGGCAGCCATCCTCAAATTGTTTTGATCATCACGACCACCAATCCAAACAGAACCTGCGAAAATCGAAGAAATCTCTCGTTGGCCTGAGCCTGGCTCCACTTTAGGAACAATGTAACGCCCTACGTCATAATTCCACCAAACGTCACCTCCGGCCTGAAGTCTAGCCTTGACATTATTCACGTCCATATCGACTTCACCTCTTGAAAGGACACAATCCATTCGTAGATTAGCTACTCGAGCATCATTTTTATTTGCTTCAGCCGTTTGGCCATCTATATCGTCAGGTTGACGTGCATCTACATTTACGACCATTAAAGGAAGTAAAATAGCTGCAAACAACCAGCTTATGTTATAAATTTTCATAGTATTGATTTTTTCTCTTTGTATTAAAATTCTACGATTGCTCCCACAAACAATCTTCTCGGCCGGACAAAAAATCCGGGGTTCAACATCGCCCATTGGTAGGCTTCCATATATACTTCTTCGTTGGCAGCAACACCTCGCCGCTGCTCTGCTATACCCTCTACAATAGATTCTCCTGTTCTAAAGGTAAGGAACCCATCATTTCGGGGATCACCTGTATAACGATATACACCCGTCACGTTTCTAGCATCTAATAAATTTTCTGCTCTGAAATATACGTTCAAGTTGACCGAACGCTTACTCTCAGGACTTGAAAGAGTAAAGTTCTTATCAACGCGCATATCAATTGTAAAGGTCCAGGGCTGACGAGCTGAATTAAATCCGCCGGCAAATCCATTCGCTCCAAACATATCAGGTGCTAAAGCCGGGGTGAACGGGCGTCCGGAAACAGTCGAAGCCTGAATATTTACACCTGCATTCGCGAAAACATCTTTATCAAACCATTTTGGCCCCGTATATTTCTTACCTGATGAATACCGGTAGTCGATATTCGCAACAAATCGATGGCGTTCGTCATAGTCCAGTGGAAATAGAGTTCTCAAATTCCCTCTATCCGTGATTCCACGCTGTGAATCAGCCGAAGAGCCGGTTCCGTCAGCAAATTGCAAACGATAAATTCCACGAACCTGTAAGTTGCCGGTTCTACGCAAATCATACTGGAACTTAAACTCCTTTACTGTACCAAAATCTAAATTGTCATATACTTCATATTGACCGATTGGGCTAGCTACGTTCAATAACGTTCGCGTCTGTATCAAATCCCGCATTTCTCTGTAGAAGGCAGAAATCGTAATCGCTGAACTATTTGACACTCTTTTTCTAAAACCAACTTCGTAGTTAATGGTCTTCACTGGTCTTAAGTTCGGATTGTTTCTGCTTTGTCTGGTTTCGAAATAAGAATACTGTAAAGGAGATACATATCCTTGATTTGCGTTTGGACGTTGAGCCAGGATGTCATAATGTGCAAAGAAGTTTGCCTCATCTGAAATTGGAAAGGAAAATGCCAGTCGAGGCATCACCGTCCATTGTGGTTCGTAATCCTCAAAGGATATTGAGGGGTCAAAATCGTTAGATTGAATGTCCGCATCTGGTTCTCTGTAAGCCGGATTTACTACTCCTCCTTGAAACAACTCTACTCCATCATTCAATTGGGTACCGTTGGCATCAAACCAAACTTCTCCCCGACGATATCCAAACACTCGATCATCTTGAGGGCCTTGAACATAAACCTTGTAATCATCCTCTACATTCGCAGGACGTTCAAATTCGGGACGTGCTGCAAAAAATTCATCTGCTGTCTGTATATCATACAGTGAAAAAGGATCTTTCAATACTCTTGTATTTGCATCAAATCGATCCACCCGAACACCGAGCCTAAATATGATATCCTTATAAGTAAACTTATCCTGCATATAAGCAGAAAAATACACCGGACGATAAGGAGCCACTAAAAAAGTGCGATTCCCTTCAGCATCTACATCAGTAAAAAAGTCGTCAAATGTAATATTACTCGCCGTTCGGTTGCCTAAATAATCATATCCATAATAATCCAGGTAATTCAGGTCTGTCAATTCTCTGGGATTAAATAAATCCAAACTCATCAGACTAGGATCTATTCCATCAATATTTATGGGTTCGTAGTATTCTAGTCCTAATCGATCCCTTACATTTCGCCAGAAAGGTCTGCTGTTACCCGGATCTTCATATGAGTATTCAAACTTTTGGAAGGTGTAGATTTCACCAAAAAGTTCTTGATCAAAAAACTCGCCTTCTAATGGACGATCAAAATTCACACCTAATAGATGATCATTTTGAAGGGTGCGAGCAGCTATCCACAGTTCTTGTGGGTTCACTGTGTGAACGCGGTTTACGCGCTGCTCCCAGAATAATCCAAATTGAATATTGTGCCGACCTTTTTCAGAACCTCCGGGAAGAAAATCAAAGGAACTATTCGCTTGAAAAGTATAAATTTCATTCTCAGTATCGCGGAACAAGTTATAGACAGTTCCCACATTGTTGAAAATGTTCCACACATTATCAAAAACACCGGAAGTAAATCCGTTGTAGTTGATGTAACCCTGCAACTCTTCAGGAGTTCCGACCAATTTATTGTAATTGTCAAGGACGGGGTTCAGTCCACTGGGCGTGTAAGGATTTTCTTGATTTAACTGCTGCTGAAAAAATTCATGAGCGTAGAAAGTGTCCACAAATTGATTGACAACTTGTACGCTACCCGGAGTATCTCCTGTAGCAAAACCGGCGCGATCAATTAAGTCTATATTGAAATCACCAATATGTCCATAATCGAACAGTCGATCTTCGTGCACTAAATCTTCATTGCGCTGACTGCTATATTGATAGCCCGCCTCTATCGTATATACTGCATTTTGAATTACTGCAGTCTTATCCGGCTTAGAATCACCACTACCACCTCTAGTATAGGATTGTTTTCCTAGGCGATGCCGGAAACGCATGATTCCTCTGTACCTGTTATTATATCTGTAAGGGTTGCGATTATAATTAAATACACCCCAACGTCCCGGCGTAAAGCGCTCGTTCCCGTCGAAAAAAGTACCCGTAAACTGCACGTCAATCTGGTCGTTGATTCTCCAGTCTAGTTTTGCTGTGATATCCAGTTGTTCCTGGTTATTGTTCGGGCGGAGATCTAACTCCTGAACCGGGCCGCCATTTCTTTCCCCCCGGAAAAATTCTCCCGAGGCAAATCGAGTACCCCTAAATTCAGTAAGTGGGTTTTCTTCCAATTCTTTAACGGACTCCTCTGTCGCTGCATAAATGCCCAATGCAGGTGGATTTGGGTCTGCTCGGCGTCTGTATTGTGAAGAAAGCCGAAAGCCTAATATAGACCTTCCCGTACTATCTTTAACTATCGGGCCACTCAAGTTTCCATATAACAAGTTATATCCATAGGGATCCAAAAACTGAGAAGTCTCAGCTTCAAAAGCACCCGAAAACTTAGAAGTCGGTCCTTTTGTAGTAATCGAAATCGCTCCACCCGTAACATCACCATAAGATGCGGGAATTCCTCCCGTCAACACCTGCATTTGTTCTATCTCTGTTTGGGGAACTGTTCGTCCCGTCACACGCATACCATCCAAATAATACACTGTACCGCTAGATCGCGCTCCACCAATATTGATATCCCCTCCATCCTGAGAAGACACACCAGCCGCTGTCGCAGCAATAGCATTGATGTTTTTCATCGGCATGGTCTTAATATTCTCGCCCGTAACGATTCCACCCACTGTGGTCTCATCTTGCTGTACCAAAGGCACTTCGTAATCCACCACTACAACCTCCTCGAGATCGACGCCAGACCCTAACGCAATGTCTAGTCGATTGGACCGACCTTGCTGCACCTGTACGCCTGACTGGCGTTGGGTTTGATAGCCGACATAACTGACTTCTACATCATATTGCCCCGGATCAATATTCGAAAACGAATAATTGCCGTCTAAATCAGTTTCCTTTCCAGTCATTAATACCCCATTCTTATAGAGGGCGACTGAGCCAAAAATAATCGGCTCACCGGATTCAGCATCCGTCACCTTTCCTTGTAATGAGGTCTGCGCTGCAGCTCCAATCGCTAAAATCAGAGCGAGAATCAACAGGGGTAATCGTTTCATCATATTCATATTACGTTCGCTAAGTTTAAAAAGCAGAAAATTGTAGTCCACAATTATACAAAATTAATTTACTGTAAACAACTTTGCTTTTTTTACTCATTTTACACCATAGCAAATTTCCAAACAATATTTTGAATCACCCCTTCAAGTTGGCGAAATTCAAAATTTTTGTCGCTATCGCATGCGCGATTTTGTATAGCGACTCTTCCGTCCATCCGGCAATATGCGGACTCAATACCGTGTTCTCCTGCGCAAATAAGGCTCGATAAAGCTTTTCTTTTTCTGAGCTCAAATCTTTTTTGCCTTCCTGCTCTAATACATCCATTGCCGCGCCCGCTAAATGCCCGGATTGCAAACTCGACAAAATGTCGCCTGTCTGACAAACCTTGCCGCGAGACGTATTCACTAATATCATTCCTTCTTTACATCGGCTCAAAAATTGAGCGTTGATCATTCCGTTCGTTTCATCTGTTAAAGGTAGATGCAAACTCAATATATCCGAGTCTTCCTGCACCTCCTGTAGGGAGCATTCATGTACAATACGGCTATCGATAGCAAAACGCTGCTTATATTTGTCAAATACTTTTATACGAACATCAAACCCCTTTAATTTTTGCGCCATCGCACGCCCCGTATGACCATAACCCAATAAGCCCACTGTCTTTCCGGCGAGTTCCACACCGCGCCGATCTTCTCGATTCCACTCTCCGGCCCGTACTTCCCGATCAGCGGCCACAATCCGATTCATCAGCGCCAATAACATGCCCATGGCGTGCTCAGCTACCGCGTTAGAATTCGCCTCCGGTACGTTAATGACAGCTACGCCTTCCTCCTCTGCAGTCGGTAAATCAATGATGTCCAAACCGGACCCCAGTCGGCCGATTAGGCGCAACCGCCCTGCTTTCAGTATGTTTTCCCGCCCCATCGGAGACCGGCTATTGATGATGACGCCATCGTATTCGGGGAGTAGGGATTGAAAGGTTTCGTAATCCAAGTCCGGCCGGTAGTCCACATCTATACCCGCCACAGTCAATCTTTCTACAGCAATTGGATGAACTCGATCGGTAATCAGTATTCGTTCTATCATTTCTATACATTTGCAGGTAAACTAAAATAATTTTACCACATTTACCCTCTCTGATTAAAATTTAACACATGAAATACCTCGTCGTTGGCCTTGGAAATATAGGAAGTAAGTACGCAAAGACCCGCCATAATATTGGTTTCGAAATCGCCGATTACCTCGCTCTTGAAAAAAAAGTCGACTTCCAGGAAGTCTCAAAAGGAGATCGGGCGGATATCAAACACAAAGGGCGCAAAATCATTCTCCTCAAGCCCAATACCTATATGAATCTCTCGGGAGATGCGGTGCGCCACTGGATGACCAAAGAAAAAATCCCGGTAGATCGCGTCCTCATCCTGGTCGATGACGTCGCCCTCCCCCTCGGCACCCTCCGACTCAGAGGCAAAGGAAGCGCCGGTGGACACAATGGACTCAAACATATCGAACAAAGCTTGCACACTTCAAAATATGCTCGCTTGAGGTTTGGCATTGGCAACGACTTTCCCTCTGGAGCACAAATTCACTTCGTACTCGGCACATGGACGGGCGACGAAATTGAAGCGCTTCAAGAAGCTATTCCCCGAGCAGCAGATGCCGTGCTCTCCTTCTGCAGCATCGGACTCTCACACACGATGAATGCATTTAATTAATGGTCTTTTGGGCGCCACCCTGCGCTTAGGCACAGGGTCGGTCCCCTCCGGAGTCCCGTCTCGCAACTGCGAGACTCATCCGCCTGGGGGCGGATGATCCTACGGGCACCTGGCGCTCTTGCGCTCCGCGCGCTCCCCTGATCTAAGAATGTCACCCAACAAAAATCAGGAACACTTATTCATAATCCCACATCGGATAAAACATACTCGAGCACCCGCTCTCTGGACTCAAAGGGCGCTAAATGATCTAACCCCAGCGAATCCACGGTCTTCCGTATCACCGCATCCTCAAAAAGCACACCCTCCCGGTTCGGCTGCCCTCCGGAATAATATTGAGCGGCCGAAGAAAACACATCTAACGGAGCTAAGCCGATCAATTCAGAGCCTTGCACATCCACGCCCCTGCGCTGGGCTTCCTTCCGAACCGCCTCATACACTTCGTGCATCGGACTCTCAAAGCGATCTGTTATGTTGGTCGACACCTGCGCCCAACCGTATTTTTTCATCTCCCAGCCTATCGCCTGTAGCGATTTAAACTTACCGGGAATACGAGATGGCTTCTCGTTTGCGTCCCGAACGATTCGTCCGCTACCCCGGACGGCCGCTGCAATTTCCCGGGCAATAAGCACGTCACTTGTCGTCAAATGTACATTGTATGCTATCAAAATATCTCGAACGCCCACCGCAGTGGACCCAGAATGCGCTTGAAACGCTGACGGACCAAAGTCAGGATGGCCACTGGTCTCCTTCATTTTCATTGCCAAACCCTCGTATTGTCCTCTTCGAATTGCGGATAAATTTCTGCGCTCTGGGAGAAGCGCCGCCGCTGCGTAGAGATAAATGGGCAATTTGAGTTCCTCGGCGATTTGCCGGGAAAATTTCCGCACCAGAGGAACCAATTCCTCCTTGCTCATTCCTCGCAGGGGAACAAAGGGACAGACATCAATCGCTCCGATTCGAGGGTGGACGCCTCTGTGAGACCTCATATCTATAGATTTTACAGCGGCGCGCATTCCTTCTCTGGCCGCCTGAAAAACCAACTGCGGGGGGCCGGCAAAGGTCACTACCGTCCGATGGGCATCATATCCGCGGTCCACCTGGAGTATCTCAACGCCCTTCACCCGAGAAATCGCCGATAGGATAAGATCTATTTTCTCCAGATCGCGACCTTCACTAAAATTAGGTACGCATTCTATTAGTGGTTCAACTGCCATAGCCAGAAGTATTTTTTGTAAATTTACAATAGTCAAAACACATTTGAGCAACGCACCGTTTATAGATTTACGATCCATGATACACAAAGAGGGAACACTTTTATTACTTATACTCTTGCTGACCGTCGGTTCCGCCCGGGGCCAAAAGGTGGTCGTATCAAATCCCCTGGACATCAGCAGTCAAACCCACTACGAAATTATCGGCCAATTCAACGAGCAACTCCTACTCTATTTCGAAGAAAGGGGGCGCATTGATATTCACGCTTTTGATACCGAAATGAAAAAGCAATGGACGAAAGAACTCCACATGGTCGACAAAAGTGCCCTGACCATTGGACTCGTTCCCGGCGAACAGGAATTCCACCACTTTTACTCGTATCGCGAAGCCGACACGACGGTTTTAGTGCACGACATTTACAATCTGCGTGCTGAACTTCAAGAATCTTACTTTGTACTTAAGTCCGCCCGACTCGGCAGTCGTTTTAAATTTTCCACATCTACGGATGGTTTAAACGCACTTTTTTTTCAATCCACAGCCAACGACCACCTCTGGACCCTGAGTTACGATTTCAATGAAGCCTTCGTAAGTTGGGAACGCGAATTTGAACTCGAGGCACAATTTGAGAGGAGTTTTGTGGGCGTTCAATTAACTCAAAAGAACGAGTTGTATCTGGTGCTGAGTGTGGACAATAAAAAATCTCGGCGAGAAGAACACCAATTTGTCATTTACTATGCCCGGCCCGACAATAGCGAGGTAAAAGCCTACCAAGTGCCCACCTCCGATGTATTGATGAATAGCGGCCAGGTGCTCTACGATGAATTGCACGAACGGCTCAATGTCGTGGGCTTCTATTCCAGGCGGAATTTAGATCAGTCAGAAGGCCTTTTTTACTTCACCTTATCGCCAGAGGATACAAATGTAGAAATCACCTCCTATCCCTGGAATAAAGAATTAGAGCAAAAAATGCTGGGCGCTTCCAACTCTGGAGGGCAGGGGATCACCGGACTGGAACTCAAACAAGCTATACTTAGGGAAGATGGCGGAGTTCTGCTTATGGGAGAGGTCGAAAAAATTTATCAACGCAGGGCTTCTTTTGCGGAGCGTAATATGTATAGCCGAGGGGGCAGCTGGGTGGATTTTGTCTACGAAGATATTCTATTAGTTTCCATACACCCAGAGGGTGATTTTCACTGGAATAAGATTATCAACAAAAGACAGTTCTCTCAAGATGACAATGGATTATTTTCTTCCTTCTTTGTCTTCTCCACGCCATCTATGATTCGCATCATGTTTAATGATGAAATTAAAGTAAACAACACCGCCTCTTCCTACGAAATCTTTGGCGATGGAAAAGTCAATAGAACGAGCATTCTCAGCACCCAGTATCAACAACTACAATTGCGCTTTTTGGAGGCTTACCAATACTCCGCTACTGAGATGGTTGTACCCAGTGAGTACAAAGGGTCCCTCAAGCTCGTTCAAATCCAATTCTAAGGAATCTCATTCTAAAAGACAAGGCAAACAGTACTAATACCAAATTTTATTTGGCACAATATCACCGTATTGTCCAAAACGCCTATTTTACCTCTTTATACCCAATAATATAAAATTTTCATATATGTTATAATCTTTGATTTACAATGAGTTAACACTTCTATTAACATATCATTAACAGATTTGGGCTTGCGATCTAAAACAACTTAACCTACCTTTGCGTCAAGAACGAAACAAAATTATAATCTGATCATAAAAGCATAGTCTATGAAAAACCAAATTTTATTTCTCACATTGGCATTAGGACTCCTGTCCTTCACAAATTTACATGCCACGAACAATCCCGAAGCAGACCTTAGAAAATCCATCACTGAAATGGTAAAGGAAGAGGTGTTGCAAATCCTGGGGCCCAATGAAAACGCTGAGGTGAAAATTCAGTTCGTCCTTACCTCTGATAACAAAATTAGAGTGATTGGCGTCAACACCGATAACCCTCTAGTAAAGAATATGGTGTTCCAGTTATTGGATCACTCATCTATTGATGTCAACAACTTAATGACTAAATTTCATTATAATCTTACTATTCATTTTATTCATCCGAGTATTTAATCATGGGACTTTAGTCCTATGATTTGTAGTGTTGAGTGTTTCATTTTTTTAGGTTAGGGTAAACCCAGGCAAATTTCGATTTGTCTGGGTTTTTTTATTTTTGATTATGAAAATTATCCAAATCACCGACCTGCACCTTTCGGGTCCGGAAGACACTCCCGACTCCTCCGACTACAACTCCTGGCAGCGATGGTCACGCCTGGCGGAATACATTGAAAAACGCAAGCCCGATTTAATAGTCAATACAGGGGATATTTGCCTCCAGAACCCTCAGATGAGCATCTACAAAAAGTTCTTCGATTCACTAAAAGGTTTTTCTACCCCTCTCAGACTGGTCGCTGGTAACCACGATGATCTCTCCATGCTGCAAAGCGCACTTCCTGCCGAAACAGCTACTGAAACCAAAGTAGATTGCGAGGGATTTACTTGCCTATTTTTAGATTGTGAAAACGGCCGATTGATCCCGTCCCATCAATCTCTGCTCTTCGAAACACTTTCCTCTGGTTCTGCACCACTGATTCTCTTCATGCATTATCCTCCAGTGTATGCCGGTAGTCCTTTCATGGATCAAAATTATCCCTTCCAACAAATTGATACTCTTCTACCCGCAATTAAAAATGCAAATCGTCCCATTCACGTTTTCTGTGGACACTACCACACCGATCGAATAATTCAAACTGGCGCATGTAATATATATATAACACCTTCTCCCTATAAAAATATTGACCCCGCTTTTGAAACAAAAACAACGGCTGTTGACCGGGGTCTACCCTTTCGGGAAATACATCTCAACCAAAGCATCATTCAGCAAGAACTCCATTATCTACCCTCAAAAATATGATTGCGCTATTATCGAAAGTCCGTAAAATTATTCGCTCGAATAGCTTGCACCCTATATCAAATTTATAAAAGTTGATTCCTTTGTCCTACCTTGCAATGTAGAAATTCTATACGCTAAAAAATACTGAAGGTCTTGAAAGAACAGTTTTCATCACTTACCGCTCTTCTCGAGGAACGCATTGTCATTTTGGATGGGGCCATGGGCACTATGATACAACAGCATCCGCTCGAAGAGTCAGATTTTAGAGGTGAAGACTTCCAGGATCATCCCTTTCCTCTGAAAGGGAACAACGACATTCTTTCCATTACGCGCCCCGAAATCATCCGGGATATTCACTTGTCCTATCTCAAGGCAGGAGCTGATATTATAGAGACGAATACCTTTAGCAGCACCAGTATTGCTCAGGCAGATTATCAACTGGAGTCGCAGGTCGCTGCAATGAATAAAGCCTCAGCCAAGCTGGCTCGGTCTGCCGCTGAAGAATACAAAAAAGAGCATCATCGCCCCGTTTATGTCGCAGGTGCTGTAGGTCCTACGAATAAAACGCTATCTCTTTCACCTGACGTCAATCGACCGGGTTACCGCGCAACCGATTTTTCCACCCTATCAGCGGCCTATATCGAGCAAATTGAAGCTTTATGGGAAGGCGGCGTAGATCTCATTCTTATAGAAACAGTGTTTGATACGCTCAATTGCAAGGCTGCCATAAAAGCATTGCTGGAAGTAGAAGAACGAAAAAACACCAAAATACCACTCATTATTTCCGGAACGATCACGGATGCCAGTGGGCGCACCCTATCCGGCCAAACGACAGAAGCCTTTTGGATTTCAGTCATGCATGCCAGGCCTCTGGCCGTGGGTCTAAACTGCGCCCTTGGTGCCGAAGAGCTCTTTCCGCATATTCAAGATCTCAGCGCCATTGCCACTACCCATATTTCCGCCTACCCCAACGCGGGACTTCCCAATGAATTTGGCGAGTACGAACAAAGCCCTGCGGATATGGCTCGCTGGGCAGAAAAGTATGCGGGGCAGCACCTCATAAACATTGTTGGTGGCTGTTGCGGTACGACGGATGAACACATTCGTCAAATTAAGGAAGCGGTAGCCCCCTATTCTCCCCGACCGATTCCAAAGAGTCCTTCACTTTCCATGTTTAGTGGCCTGGAACCACTCATTCTCAGAAAGGAGTTGAACTTTGTGAATATCGGTGAGCGAACCAATGTCACCGGGTCAAGAAAATTCAAGCGACTCATCACTTCTGGCGAATACGACGAAGCGCTGGAAGTGGCACGCGACCAGGTCGAAGGGGGTGCTCAGATGGTAGATGTCAACATGGATGAGGGCATGTTGGAGTCGGATCAGGAAATGCGTAACTTTCTCAACCTCATGATGGCTGAACCCGATATAGCCAGGGTACCCGTCGTGGTCGACTCCTCAAAATTCGAAGTAATTCGGGCAGGACTAGAATGCGTGCAAGGCAAATGCATCGTTAACTCTATTTCCCTGAAAGAAGGGGAAGAAGCCTTCGTGGCTCATGCCAATCAAGTTCGACAATACGGAGCGGCGGTTATCGTAATGGCTTTCGACGAACAGGGGCAGGCAGATACCAAGGAGCGAAAGGTTTCTATTTGTGAGCGCGCCTATAAAATTCTTACCCAACAGCTGGATTTCCCTCCCGAGGATATTATTTTCGATCCCAATATTTTCGCCATAGCCACGGGCATCGCCGAACACGACAACTACGCGGTGGAATTTATAGAGGCCACTCGCGCCATAAAGGAGCGCTGCCCACATGCTAAGATTAGCGGAGGGGTGAGTAATATTTCTTTTTCCTTCCGCGGGCTACCCGCCATCCGCGAAGCGATGCACTCCGCTTTCTTGTTTCACGCCATACAGGCAGGCATGGACATGGGTATTGTGAATGCCGGCATGTTAGAAATCTACGAAAATATCGACGATACCCTTCGAGAAAAAGTAGAGGATGTGTTATTTAATCGAACCGAAGATGGAACCAACGAACTCCTCTCCATTGCTGAGCAATATCAAGGGAAAAAAAGAGGAGCGGAGAATGATATGCGCTGGAGAGAGGCTCCAGTAGAAGATCGCATTGAGCACGCTTTGCTCAAGGGAATTGTCAAATTTGCTGAAGAGGATGCGGAAGAGGCTCGACAAAAATATCAGGATCCCCTGCAAGTCATCGAAGGGCCACTGATGGCCGGGATGAATATCGTTGGAGATTTATTTGGGGCCGGGAAAATGTTTTTACCTCAAGTTGTAAAGAGTGCTCGCGTAATGAAAAAAGCGGTAGCCTACCTTACACCTTATATAGAGGCCGCTAAGAAAAAAGAGGACCAAAGAAAAAAAGGCACTGTACTTTTGGCTACTGTCAAAGGCGATGTGCACGATATTGGGAAAAATATCGTCGGTGTGGTTTTGGGGTGCAATAATTACGAGATCATAGACCTGGGAGTTATGGTGCCCGCACAGAAAATTTTGGCTGCCGCCATAGAACACGATGTAGATATCATTGGTTTGAGTGGACTCATTACCCCCTCGTTGGACGAAATGATTCACGTAGCGCAGGAAATGAAGGCCAGGGAGATGAATCACCCGCTACTCATTGGAGGAGCAACTACTTCCCGGGTTCACACTGCGGTGAAAATCGCTCCTCAACGACCGGAACCCGTGATTCACGTATTGGATGCGTCCCGGGCTGTGGGCGTAGTCAGTCAGCTGCTGCAAGCCGACCTCTCACAAAAAAAGCAATTCACTGAGCAGCTTCGTCTGGAGTATATAGATTTAGCCGAGAAAAGAGCCCGGAGGTCATCGAAAAAACTCATTTCTCCGGAAGAAGCGATACAGAACAAATTGCGCATCGACTGGTCGACATACGCTCCGCCGGTGCCCCGTCAATTAGGTGTTCAAAAGTGGGAGCACTACAGTGTCAAAGAGCTCCGACAGTACATTGACTGGACGCCATTCTTCCGCACCTGGGAACTCGCGGGCCGGTATCCTCAGATTCTAAAAGATGAGGTGGTGGGACGAGAGGCACAAACCCTATTCGACGATGCACAGAAAATGCTAGATCGTATAGAGCGCGAAGGGTGGCTGCAGCCCAAAGGCGTCATGGGTTTATTTCCCGCCCAATCCGTGCGCGATAACGAAATTGAAGTGTACGACCCGAAAACCGGCGACTTGCTACATACTTGTGTTCACGAGCGGCAGCTGGTGAAAAAAGCAAAAGGACGACCGAATTACTGTTTGGCAGACTTTATCGCTCCGGTGGATAGTGGAAAGCAAGACTATTTAGGCGCATTTGCAGTGACGGCCGGACATGGCATAGAGGAACCGAAAGCTGCTTTTGCCGCCGACCAGGACGATTACAACATCATCCTATTGCAGTCATTGGCCGACCGACTAGCCGAGGCATTTGCTGAACGCTTGCACGAGCGCGTGCGCAGAGAGTTTTGGGGCTACGCTCCGGAGGAGAGTTTAAATAACACGCACTTGATCAAAGAGTCGTACCGCGGCATTCGACCCGCACCGGGATACCCTGCCTGTCCCGTCCATGAGGAAAAACTCAAATTATTTGATTTATTACAGGTAGAGAAAAACGCCCAAATCACCATGACGGAGAGTTTTGCCATGCAACCTGCGGCATCAGTCAGTGGTTGGTACTTTAGTCATCCCAAGAGTAAGTACTTCAAGGTCTAAAAACATGCCGGATAGTAAAGATTACCGTGCAAGGTCCAGTGGATCTAAATAGGAGGTATTGCTTTTGCGTGAGCGATGTGAAGTGGGTCCCGTCCCCAACTTGGGGGCGGGAGACCGCGCCCCTCCACAACTTGGGAGGGGCAAGGGCCGAGTGAAGCGGCCGGAGTCCCGAGGAGGACTCGTCAATTTGACGAGTTCATCTCGAGGACAGAGGCCGGGGCTGAACGAGCCCCGAAACGCAGCGACCCTAGGGGCGTAGCCCCAGGGACACGCCCAAATAAAAAATATGCAGAAAAACAAGTGTGGAAGAGTCCCCGTTCTTTTCTTAATTTTGGGGAGGAATGGGAGAACGAAAAAATAAAAAGCCGGTGAAAAGATCGCGATCTTTCTTGAAGGGAGTGGTTGTACTGGCTGTTATGTTGCTGAGCCAGCAGTGTGCCAATCCGGTGGCGCCTTCCGGTGGTCCGAGGGATACCCTGCCACCCAAGCTGGTCGTGGAAGAGTCGACGCCCAATGAGCAAGTGAACTACTATCCTGAAAAAGTAACGCTGACCTTTAATGAATACATCGAGGTAAGTAATCCGGTGCAAAATGTGATTATTTCGCCCCCCATGGATCCCAAGCCTGAATATGTGGCGGGTTCATCTTCACTTGAAATAGATTTTTCATCAGTAGATAGTTTGCGCCCCGAGACGACCTATACCCTCAATTTCACCAATGCGATCGCGGACTTTACGGAGGGAAATCGGGTGGAGAATCTCGTTTTTGCATTTTCGACCGGGCCATACCTGGATTCTCTGGAAGGGAAAATGACTGTCATAGACGCAACAGGCGCCGGTCAGGCGGAGATAACGGTTCTTTTGCACGAGGCCGGAGCCGATGATTCTGTGGTGGTACAATCCCTGCCTACTTATTTCGCAAAAACAGATAAACAAGGCGTAGCACAGTTTCAGTATTTGAAAAAGGGGCGATATAAGGTGTTTGCGATGAAAGACGACAATTTGACATTAAAGTACGATATTCCTAATGCGCCCATTGCATTTTTGGCGGAGCCGGTGGAATTGAGTCCCGACACCTTTCCCGAAGCGGAGCTATTATTATTTGAAGCCGTTCCTGCGCCCCGCTTATCCAAAGCGCCATTTTTTCATCACAACCACTGGTCATTTGTATTTAATAAGCCAGATACTCATGTGCGAGTGGAAACGAAAACGGAGGGGTATGAGCTGGCGCGGCTGTGGGTGGAGGACACTTTAAAAGTGTGGCCAAATATCAATCCTCCTGACAGCATTATTTGGTTGACAGATAATGGGGATGAGTTGCGCCGTGACACCCTTGTAGTAAAAGCTCCTTTGGATACAGTTCCTGTAAAAACTCGTCAAAAGAAAGCGAAGTTTTTAGGTGGCGAGGCCCGGTTGTATTGGAATCAACCGATGAGTGAGCTATCCGACTCTATCTTTTTTACTGTGGACACTTCCGGAATGCGATATTATTTTCGCGTATTAAAAGAGGAGCCTCTGCAAACTGTTTTGGGTGCGCCAAAGGATCGCGGCCTTCCTTTAAGTGGAAGTTTTCAATTATTGCCTGGTGTGTTGAGTACGTATTACGGGAAGGACAACACTGACACCTTAGACCTCTCGTATGAAATTCTGAAAGAGGAGCAACTGAGTGAGCTCACTTTGCGTTTTATCAAAGGAGATTCGATAGCTCAATACCTCATTCATTTGGTCAAGGGCAGTGAGGTCGTGCGAATGCTTGTGTTGAATGGCCAGGAGGATTACGAGTGGCAGCTTCCCTTTTTGGAGCCCGGTCAGTACAAAGTGAAAGTTATTTATGACGACAACAAAAACGGGAAACAGGACGGGGGAGATTATTGGAAAGGGCAGCAGCCCGAGTTATCTGAGGAGTATCCTCTGGAGACGCTGCGTGCCAACTGGGTATTAGAAGAAGAAATAGAATTAGAACATGAAACTAGAAGCGAAGGAGCTAATTAAATATTACGGGAAGGTCTGTGTGGTGAAGGGGGTTTCTTTGTCTGTAAAGCAGGGAGAAATCGTAGGACTGTTGGGTCCCAATGGAGCCGGCAAAACCACCACCTTTTACATGGTCGTTGGCTTCATACAGCCCACAGAAGGAGAGGTCTATTTAGACGGGCAGGCACTGACCCGTTTTCCCATGTATAAGAGAGCCCGCATGGGGATTGGCTATCTTCCTCAAGAAGCCTCGGTATTTCGAAAAATGAGTGTAGAAAATAACTTGAAGACCGTTTTAGAAATGACGAACTTGAGTAAAGAAGAGCAACGCGATAAGCTGGAATCGCTTATTGATGAATTTAGTCTGCAAAAAGTGAGAAAGAGCAAGGGGGATACGCTCTCTGGTGGCGAAAGGCGACGGACAGAAATTGCGAGAGCGCTGGCTACCGATCCGAATTTCATCCTTCTGGATGAACCTTTTGCCGGGATAGATCCCATTGCTGTGGAAGATATTCAGGAAATCGTATCCCAACTCAAAAAAAGAAATATTGGCATATTAATAACGGATCACAATGTTCAAGAAACGCTCTCTATTACAGATCGTGCCTACTTGATGTTTGAAGGGAATATTTTAAAAGCGGGATCGTCTGAGGAGTTAGCTGCAGATGAAATGGTACGCCGCGTATATTTGGGGCAAAACTTTGAACTGAAGAAACCCAAGAAACCATGATTGTGCTGCGTTTAATCCTCAGTATTTTACTTTTCTCTTTCTTTTGGAGCTGTGAGGCGCCCGACCCAAAGTTGGAAAAAAACTTGCGACGAAAGGCGGACTCCACCTTTAATCAACGAACGGGGCCAATTTCTGAGCGGATGGATTCCCTCTGTGACGTTCGATTTGACTCATTAGTGCAAAACGCTTTTGACTCCATCATTGAAGTAAGGACAAAAAAGATTGAAAAACTATCAAAGCGGGGACGATGATCATAATGAGTATTCAAAGAGAACTCAAGCATTTTAGAGCCTGGTTGGTCGTAGCTCCATTGGCAGTTTTCGTGTCACTTACGAACTGTACTCCCGTAGATCAAGAAAAAATGCAAGCAGAATACCTCGACGGGAAAATCGAAGAATTTCGTGATTTCCAGCATCGCAACTGTATAAAGAAAGTGCATAAAGAAGCCAAGATGAAGGCCGACTCTTTCTTTCTTCAGCTCGCGAAGCAGCAGTCATACGATACCATGCGATCACCAAGGAATATCCCTCGACCCTTGAAGCCGACGGTTACTATTCGAGAAGACTCCGTCGAGTTAGGTCCTCTTGTGGGCAAAAATAAGCATGGGGCAGTGGACTCCATACCTGTACCCAAAAAGGTGCTGGCCGATAGTATTGAGTAGAGTGCTATTTTCTGTCCCATTGAATTTTCCAAAGTCCTCGCACCTCAGTCAGGCCATAGCCAATGGCCTTATCTTGCGGATACTGCGATCGAATTCTCACATAGAGTTTATCCTCGACATCGGAGCCCAGCTCTCCATGGCAATTCAAGCAAAGAGGCTGTGTGATAATCGGAGTATAAAAAGTATTGCGCTGGTCAGTTTGATCGATCTGATGGTCCCAGTCCTCCGCTTTGGCAAGAGCCTGCTGATACCTTTGAATATACTCCAACTCCTTGTCGTTGGCTGCATTTCTAGGATTTCTCGGCTTATCAGAAACTCTTTGGACTGTAGCGTTCTGCTCAAAGGCTACACTATCCACAATTTCTGAAGCCTTGAGGCGACAATAAGAGACCGCGTATTCAAATCCCCTTTTCTCAATGGCCTTCATTAGATTTCTTCCCAAGCGTTGTTGCGCGGTGGAGCTAATATGTTGTCCAATCTCTTCAGGCGAGAGGTTTGAGCGATCTAGAGCTTCTGATTCTGAAGTCCGGAAGTTGTTACTCTCTCCCGATTCTTCCGATTGCTCAGAAGAGCAGGACAATAATGCGACAGATAGGAAGAGGAGCAGAAAATAATGAGATAAAGAGTAGCTCATAGGTATTGATTCTAGAAAGCATTAGACAATACCTTCCCGAATTAAATCGTGAAGGTGAACAAAGCCAAAGTACTGTTCTTTATTGAAAACAATAAGTTGGTGAATATTGAAATCGCGCATGGTGTTGAGAGCTCGAATAGCAAAATCATCAGACTGAATGGATTTTGGATTTTTGGTCATGATATCACCTGCACATAAGTCTTGAACATCTTCATCCTTTTCTAGCATTCGTCGAATATCCCCATCCGTCACAATGCCTACCACCTTTCCTTCACTCCGCACCGCTGTGGCTCCGAGTCGCTTGCCTGAAATCTCTAACAGTGTAGTTCTCAAATTATCAGTAATTTCAACTACAGGTCGCTCATTGAATTGAGCCAGATCGCTCACCTTAAGGTAGAGCTGTTTTCCCAGAGCTCCTCCCGGGTGATATTGAGCGAAGTCGTCCGGAGAAAAACCCCGGGAAGCTAAAAGCGCCGTAGCCAGGGCATCCCCGAGAGCCATTTGCGAAGTAGTGCTCGCCGTAGGGGCTAAATTATTGGGATCCGCTTCCTTTTGGATGGGCGTGAATAGAACAATATCAGCGTGGCGGGCCAAAAAAGAGTCCTCGTGGGCAGTCATGCCCACGAGAGTATTCCCGAAATTCTTAATCAGTGGCACCAAAACTCTGATTTCATTGGTCTTTCCACTTTTGGAAAGGCAGAGCACGATATCTTCCGATCGCAGCATACCCAAATCACCATGAATGGCGTCAGCAGCGTGCATAAACAGGGAGGGTGTGCCCGTAGAGTTCATAGTTGCGACAATTTTCTGACCGACAATTGCGCTTTTTCCAATGCCCGTTACGATAAGGCGTCCACTGCATTGCTCAATAATTTGTACCGCTCGAACAAATTCATTTCCAATGCTATCGTGCAAAGCCGAAAGTGCATCCCGTTCAATGCGAATGGCTGCCCGTCCAATGTCCACGAGATCTTTTTTTGTCAAGGTGATTAGTTTTGGCCCTTATTTCCAAGGCTTTAAAAAATTTTATGTAAATTTATTTAAATTCGGTTAGATCGCCTGAGTTTATCAAAGAAACCTCTGGTTCCACCCCTAAATAATCGTATATTCGAAATCGTGGATGATAAGACAGGACAAATGAATTTTTCTTCTATAACTGAAAATGGTACGACGTGGAAATAGCAGACTTGACCCATCAGGAACTGCACCAGGCATTGCAGACGCATTTTGGCTTCGATCATTTTAAAGATCGCCAAGAGAACATTATACAAAGTCTTCTACGGGGCAAAGACACATTTGTTGTCATGCCCACCGGAGGCGGAAAATCCCTTTGCTATCAGTTGCCCGCTTTAATCATGCAGGGAACAGCTCTAATTATTTCTCCCCTGATTGCGCTGATGAAAAACCAAGTGGATGCCATTCGTGGATACAACGATGAGGATTCCGTAGCTCATTTCTTAAATAGTTCGCTATCCAAAACACAAGCTCGAAAAGTCAAAGAAGACATTCGGGCCGGCAAGACCAAATTGCTCTACGTGGCACCCGAAACGCTGACAAAGGAAGAGAACATACAGTTCTTCAAATCGGTACAAGTATCTTTCGTCGCGGTAGATGAGGCGCATTGCATTTCTGAGTGGGGACATGACTTCCGACCGGAATATCGCAAAATTAGAGAAATGGTTGAGGCTTTTGAACAGGAAGTACCTATTATTGCGCTAACGGCGACAGCTACACCGAAAGTGAGTTCTGACATTAAAAAGAATCTCAAAATTGAGGATGCAAAGGAATACACCTCCTCATTTAATCGCGAAAACTTGTACTACGAGGTTCGGCCAAAGAAAAATAAAGATCAAGCCATTCGGGAAATCGTACAAATCGTGCAGTCCATGGATGGAGAATCCGGCATCGTATATGTTCAGAGCCGGAAAATGACTGAAGAAATTGCTAAAGCACTCAAGGTGAATGGGGTTAAGGCCTCACCGTATCACGCCGGCCTGGAAGGGAAAACTCGATCCCGCATTCAGGATCAGTTTCTCATGGAAGATATCGACGTGATTTGTGCGACCATTGCTTTTGGCATGGGTATTGACAAACCGGATGTGCGCTTTGTCATACACTATAATATGCCTAAAAGTATTGAGAATTACTATCAGGAAACCGGTCGTGCCGGTCGGGATGGTCTTGGTGGGAGATGCGTTTCCTTTTACTCCCACGCAGACGTTTTGAAACTAGAAAAGTTTTTGCGCGACAAACCCGTAGCGGAACGAGAGCTCGGCGCACAATTGCTCGACGACGTGATTGCCTATGCGGAAACTGGCGGCTGCAGAAGAAAGTACTTATTGCATTATTTCGGCGAACAATTTGACGCTGAAAACTGCGAAAAGATGTGCGATAACTGCAAGCATCCCAAAGAGAAACAAGACGTAACGGATGATCTTGGCCTTGCGATCCGAGCCGTCCTGGAATTGCAGGAAAATTATACCATCAAGACACTTGTTAACTTTTTGCGCGGGGACATTAGCCAAAAGCAAGTCAGTTTGGGGCTAGACAAAAAAGAGCTCTACAACCAAGGTGCTGAACATTCGGAAACGTATTGGTATTCCATTTTACGCCAAGCCACAGTCCACGGTTTTCTTCACAAGGAAATTGAAGAATATGGGAAACTCAGTGTAACACCGAAGGGGAATAGTCAACTTCAGACCCCAGAACCGTTTGAAATACCCATCAATCACGATTTCGAAAAGATGATTCAGGAGAATGATGCGAGGGGACCGTCAAAAGGCACGGCCTTAGACCCCACCCTTCTCAACATGCTTAAAGATTTGCTGGAACGCGAATCCAAGCGGAAGGAATTACCTCCTTTTGTCATTTTCCAGGAAGCCTCTCTCAATGACATGGCAACCCAATATCCCACCAGCATGAGTGATATGGAGCGCATTACCGGTGTCAATAAGGGGAAAGCCCGGCGTTTTGCCCGACCCTTTATCGATTTGATTACAGAGTATGTTGAGGAAAACGATATCGATACACCTGAAGATTTTGTAGTAAAACAAGTAGCGAATAAGTCCAAAATTAAAGTTGAAATTATCAAAGGGACAGATCGCAAAATTCCTCTAGAAGATATTGGTTCTGCTAATAAACTAAACTTTGAGGAACTGCTACAGGAAATGTATATGATTGTTCTTTCCGGCACCAAACTCAACATCGATTACTACATCGAAGAAAATGTTGATGAATACGCTAAAGAGGAGATTTACGACTATTTCCTCGAAGCTGAAACCGACTCTATTGATGCGGCTTTTCAGGAACTCCAGGATGATGATGTCACTTTGGAGGAAATCCAGTTGGTTCGCATCAAGTTTTTATCTGATCTCGGAAATTGACCATTCAATCCACTATCTGGAATTCTCCACCGAAGCCTTGACATGAAAAGATCAGCAAAACAAATTCAGCTGGGCATTATCAATGGCCCAAACCTCAATTTGCTCGGTAAAAGACAGCCCGAGTTGTACGGTGAGGAATCGTTTGATTCTTTTTTCTCCACTTTGAAGCAAAAATTTCCTGCCTTAGGACTCCACTATTTCCAATCGAACCACGAGGGAGCGATAATAGATCAAATCCAAAGATGGAGTGACGCATTGGATGGTATGATTCTCAATGCCGCCGCCTATACGCACACTTCCATAGCAATAGCGGATGCACTGGCTGCCCTGCCCGTTCCCGTGGTGGAAGTGCACATAACAGATATTAGTCAACGGGAGCCTTTTCGCAGACATTCTTATCTCACGCCACATTGCGAAACCACCATCATGGGGAAAGGGCTGGAGGGCTATGCGTTAGCTATTCATTTTCTACTTCGGAGAAATGTCTAAAATTCGGGCGCGCCATTTCTTGTTGAGGCGATAATATCGGCCCTTGAGCACCCACTCTGCTATAATTCCGCCAGCGATAAGCCCGCCACCCGCAATAAGAGCGAAGGCACCATTCGGTCCGCCAAAAATAAGCTGTCCGCCTCCAACAAGTAGGGCCAGAGTGCCCGGCACGGCGAGAAAATTCCTGGTCTGCACCGCCCGATTGTATTGGCGGGAGGTTTGGATCCCTTCCAATTGATCCACGTACTCGGCACCGTTATCAAAAATCACCAAGCCCTCTTCCATATCGAATTCTTCGATGACGGCCCAACGCCACGGACGATCTGCGGGCTTTATGCGCATTTGATCGCCAATGAAAAATCTTTTGACTTCCACTCCATTGATTTTCTCTAAACGAAGCAAGGTGTCGGTGGGCTGACTTTGAGCAGATAGAAAAGAAGAGTATAGTAAGAGACCTAAAATGAAAAAATTTACACTGATTGAATTGCCCATTGGTCAAGTATGTTTTGAAATGAAGATTCCAAATCTGCGACAGACAACTCTTTATCAGCTACGTAAATGAGCATACAGTCCATATGCCTATCTCCTGGCAAATTACTGTAAATTTTTGATTTATTCAAACGATATACTTCTCTCAACTTCCTCTTTATTCGGTTTCTATCCACCGCGCGCTTCCAACGGCGTTTAGAAACAGAGACCCCAGCATTTACGCGAACGTTGGAATCCAATGGTTCGATCCGGTATACCCATTTAATAGGATAAGAAAACAGTGATTCTCCCGACTGAAATAGTGCAGAAATATCTTTTTTGCTCTTTAGCCGCTCTGATTTGGGAAAACCTACATCCATAACTAACTCTCTATATTACTTCCGCTCTTATCTGGAACGCGGGGCTGGGCAGTCAAAAATCTTAGATCCACTAAGCCGGGCAAAGAAGTAGTGAATTTCCCAAAGAGAATATCCCCGCTCTTTGACACTATCGTTCGCCAGGTACAGTTCAGAAGAGCTCATATTTCGAATATATTTCAATCCCTCAGGCCCCTTCAAAAGACTCCCCAGGTACACAAAAAAAGCAAGTACCTCCAATTGGACGCACTTGCTCTTAAAATATTACGTGAAGGAAGTAATTACTTCAATCTGCGCTCATCTGAGACAGATAGCTTCTTTCTTCCCTTTTTTCTGCGACGAGCTAAAAGTTTTCTTCCGTTTTTCGTTTTCATTCTGGAACGAAATCCGTGCTTATTTTTACGCTTTCTTCTCGATGGTTGAAATGTCCGTTTCATAACTTCATATTTTCTTTTCCCCTGAAAGGGCGACAAAGATACATTTTATTCCTAAATAGTCAAACTGACAGAAAAATTTCCTGTCGGGATTTCCTTTATCCGTTCATAGAAGCCAGGAACTCCTGATTGGTCCGCGTGGACATCATTTGTTTTCTGATAAATTCCATCGCCTCTATCGGCTTCATGTCAGCCAG
>Ga0306912_1000088_pt1 | contig 55883 bp, 59 predicted proteins | sample AntRauFillE10628_FD_190443 | JGI IMG/M metagenome (GOLD analysis project Ga0306912, IMG submission 190443) | Saline lake microbial communities from Rauer Islands, Antarctica - Metagenome Filla E10 #628 (v2) (version 2) | ecosystem: Environmental > Aquatic > Non-marine Saline and Alkaline >...
GATGGAAACCGTTGACCGGTTCTACCCATCCTCAAAGACGTGCTCACAATGCGGATGGATAAATCAAGGCTTAGAACTTTCTGATAGAGAATGGACGTGCAGTAATGGTCATACGGTTAATCGAGACCGAAACGCTGCTATCAATATTCTCAACGAAGGATTAAAACAACTATCGTCAGGGACTGGCGATTACACCAATGGAGAGGACGTAAGTCTGGGCTACGATAGCCAGCAAACCTCTACGAAGTTGGAAGCCCATTCGGTAGGCCCTGCCGCCGATGGGTAGTTCACCTTTTACTCATTTGAAGAAAGAGTTAGCTCGTAAATTCTGTCCATATACAGGCAGACAATTAACAGCTACTGGACAAGACAAAAGAACTGTTGAACGTATTGATAGTTCTTTAGGCTATACTGATGACAATGTAATTGTTATTAGTCATCAAGCTAACATGGCTAAGGGAAACCTAAGTTATAAGGAAGTAAAAAAGATGTACCAGTTTCTTAAACGGTACCACGAGAAACTACTATAAATAAATGGGGGTGTCTTGGATTCGACAGGCTTACAGACGTCGGACACTATGACTCAAGCGTGAGTGCTTGTAAATCAACTCGACAACCATGTTAAATGGCAAAAATAAAGTTGCTGGCTTCATAGGTCAGCCTAAGAAAATGAAAGCAGCTGCGTAGTCAGTTTGTTTTCCTCTTTAGTTCGTGAACCACCTACGTTCTAAAGAGTATACGGTGTGGGAACCTGTTATCATACAGTAAAAATGATGATCACGGACGCTGATAATAACAAAGCCCTCTATCATATTTTCAGCCGAACTGATTTAAAAGAATTACTACTTGATTGAGGCTATAGTCATATACGTAGAAGAAAGACGAAGATCTGGACCGGGGTTCGACTCCCCGCACCTCCACTATGAAGAGATAGCTAAACTGGTAAAGCAACTGTATTAACAGATGGTCTATAACGGAAATCATTCTTGTGGAAAGTTATAGTGATGGCTCATTGCCAGAATTTATAGAGGAGGATGTGTTTAAGACAATAATTCCAATCCCTTTTACTGGCAAGCCGGAGGAGAAGCCAGCGCTGAAACCATCCGTAATTAAGCGTAAAAATGATTATAGGTTGGGTGAAAGGTTGGGTGAAAATGAAACTAAGATTTTAAAAGCGATTTCAGTAAATACCCAGACTACCATTAAAGCGATGGCAGAAGAAATAGGTTTAAGTACTACCGCTGTGGAGAATAATGTGAAAAGGTTGAAAGAAAAGAACTTAATTGAACGTATTGGTTCTGCAAGAGGCGGAAAATGGAAATTAAAGATTTAAGGATATTCTAAAAAAATGATAAGTAAACAAAAAATATGGCTTTCCTCCCCACACAGGGGTGGAGAAGAACTAGGATTTGTAAATGAAGCATTTGAAACCAATTGGATTGCTCCCTTCGGGGAGTCTTAGACTAAACACCAACAATTCGGAGGATAGTCATGACGACTCAATCAACAACTCAAGAACAAATGAAAACTAAAGAAGCAGTATCAATAATCGAAAAACAACAATACAATAACGTTACAGAGCTTTTCAAGGAAAAAGTAGGACAGGCAGTAGACGTAACTGTTGGAAAAATGAAAGAGCTACAAATAAGAACGTTAGATATACCCGGCATCGGTGAGCTACAATTAACAGAGCACGGTAGCCAATTTCATTACGAGCTTTTCCAATGGAAAAATGATGGATTATCCGATCTTTACAATGACAAAGATCTTAGTGGTGACTTGCTTTCAAGTCATAATACAAGAGCCGATACAGAACAATCTGGCAGTTATTATGGAGGCGACTTCAATCATTGGATTAACTACCCTTCAAAATCTGCTGTAATGAAATTTGCGTCAAATTTCGACAAAATCCTAAAAGCTCTTGAAAAAGAAGAGGATAAAGCCGTATCAGAGGCTCAAAAGGCAATTGAGCTAATAAGTTTGATTGATCAAGCAAAAGAGGATCAGTCTAACTGACGAGGCCTTATAGGCCGAAACTCCCTTCGGGTAGCCAACTAATAATAATCCGTCATTGCGAGGAGCCCGTAAAGCCGAAAAAGGCTACCAACAATGTATATAATGCATTACTTTTATTCGCTTACTTATGTATGATATATCATTCATTAAGTACTGTTTCATCTATTAATGTATGATTTATCATACACGCAACGCATCATATACAAATACGTTGGTAGTAATTGAGGAAGCAAATAACAGAGAAACGTTGAGTATAAAAATTGAAGCGTATAGATACGATAAAACTTAGAGTAAAGAATTACATTAATAAACAAGCAGAAGCCTTATAAATAGCCTAAAATAGCTTTTGTTTTTATACATTGTTAGGCACAGTTAATTATGGAAGCAAGAGAATTTTACGACAAACGAATTAAAGAAAAACCAACTATTGGAAGTGTCCAATTAATGGAGGAATACGCAAAACATATTATTGAAATAAACTTTTGTGATGGCTCTCCAATTGAATTTAATGAACTATCGGTTGAGCAACTAAAGGCAATTCACAAAAATATAAATAAGTGTGTAGATTGGGTTAACTCCTAATTGTGCCTAACGTGTTGTATATGGTGTGTAGCCGAACACCTAAAACTTCGGATTAAAAACTAAAATTAATTAGGCTATACACTATATATGGTGTTAGCCATAGTACGGTAAATTATGAAAAAAGATAATTGGGAAGTAAAAGATTATGGTATAAGACATGCGGGCAACCCTGACGAATGTTTTTATTGCAGAACCAAAAAAGGTGGCATACATAAAGAAGATTGTGTTATTAGAAGTCGAACCATTGTTATGAAAATGGAAGTAGAAATGGTTTTACAAGTACCTGAAGATTGGGATGAAGATATGTGCAACTTTCATAAAAATGAAGGAAGTTGGTGTGCCACTAATATTATAAGCGAACTTGAAAGAATGGATGATAAAATGGGTTGCCTTTGTAGTGTAGCCGAATTTAAGTACTTACGTGAAGCCAAAGAAGAAGATGAGGAAAAGTTCCAAGTTTTTGCAAAAGATATACCACAGTAGTATTATGGCTAACACAGGCTATAACCATTAAGTATATCACACAAACTAACAGAGCTATGAAAAAGAATAAATACAAAGGGTTAAAAGAAAACATAGAACGTTTTAGAAACGATTTGCTTGATGAAAAAACAAGATTGCTTTTCTCTATTGCTTACAAGCAAGGCTATGACCGAGCATTAACCCTACATAGTGTTGTAGGGCAAAGCGAACAGTTAAGCCGATGTAAATGCGGTGAAGTTGTAAAAGTAGAATGTAGTGATTGTTTAAAAAAAAATATAATATGGAAAACGCAAGTGGATACCAGTACGGAAATAAGGCATTGAATATACCCGATGTTAGCGGTAGTGCCCTGTTGGGATATTTACATAACCAAAAAAGAATAGCAACTGAACTACAAGCTCCACAAGGAGAGATAGAGTTGCTTGACCACATAATTAAAAAAGTAAATGAGATGCAGGATAAATATTAAAGCATTCAAATCTGATATTGAAAGCTATTTGAGCAATATGTTAGACGATTGTTGCCCAATGCTTGAAGGTAAGCAAAAGGGTGATTTTATCAATGATTACGTTGACCAAATGTATAACGACTTTGAAGCCAACTTTGAAGATGTACGTAAAACCAATGAGGATATGAGAAAAGAAGCTGACTGGCAAATAGATTATGCCGAAGAAAAAACTTCTGATGCTGAGGAAGAAATAGAAAGGTTGAATGCTCGTATTGAAGAATTAGAAGGGCAAGTTTCAGAACTCAAATCTGATTTAGATGCAGTATCGTAACCTTGTTGCTAACGTACTGCAGATAAGATTAGTTGCGGAAATATTAACATAATTTAATAAAAATACACAAATGAAAAAAGCAGAATTTATAAAAAAAGTAAGTAAGATTGAAGACACTTTTGAAGATGAATTTAGAGCAGAATTTAACAGCCCTGAACTTATTTGGGAAGCGGTAATAAAGCAATTAATTTTAGCTGGTGTTAGTAATTGGGTTGCGATTGAAAGCGAGGAACAGCCTGAAAGAGTTACTGATGTAATGGTAAAGTATAAAGACAATAGAAAGGAAGTAGCGTTCTTTGATGGTGACGGAAGATTCTATACACAAAATGACGATGATATTACTGATAAGATTGCAAGTTGGCACAAGCTACCATAAGCAACCTTGTTACTAACACAGGCTATCACCAATAAGGGTATCACACAAACTAACAGAGCTATGAAAATAGAATGGTTTAAAACAAGTGAAAACCAATTACCAAATGATAGGCAAAGAGTTCTGTTCTATAGAAGTACAAAGCTTACAAAGATTGGCGAGATGATTTTTTTTGACCGAGAACCGGATAGAACTCATTTTTTGCAAGAGGTTGAGTTTTGGGCAAATGAAATTAATAAACCAACGGATTAAATTATGACACGAAACGAAGAACTTATTGATTTGTACTTTATGGTGATTATAGACTTGCAAGAATAATTTTTATTGCGCCTAACGGACAGCAATATAAAACGTGCGGAATTTAGCACAGAACTTAAATAGAATTACTAACCGCTCCTCTTCTTTTTTGAGCGTTGACAAAATTAATTTAATAAAATTAAAACTTATGAATATAGATTTGATACAAGGTGATTGTTTACACGAAATGCCGAATATACCTAATGGAAGTGTTGATTTATGGGTTACAAGCCCACCATACGCAAAACAAAGAGATTATAACGGTGCTGATAGTAAATCATATCTTGAATTTATATCTCCAATAATATTAGAAGCAAAAAGAACATTGAGTGAAAATGGCAATATATTCTTTAACATAAAAGAACACTGCAAAAATGGGCAACGAGATTTATACGTGTATAAAATGGTTATACATTTTGTTGAGGAATTAGGACTTAGACTTGTTGATGAATTTATTTGGAATAAAACTAATCCGTTTCCAACAGGAGTAAAAACAAGATTAAAAGATGGTTTTGAAAGAATTTACCATTTTACAAAGACAAAAAAACACAACTTTTATCCTGAAAATGTTCTTGTTAAAAGTACATCTAAATGGCATGAAAGCGAAAAACGAAGAAAAAATAAAGGGGAACATAACGTTACAAATGGTAGTGGGATGAATATGGGGAAGAGAATTTGTAATGATATGGTAAGACCTTCAAACGTTATTACAGGTACAACTAGTAATATACATATAGCACATCCTGCCGTATATCCAACATATTTTGCAGAGTTTTTTGTAAAAGTTGGAAGTTCTGAAAATATGACAGTTGGCGATATGTTTATGGGAAGCGGAACGACTGCACTAGCCTGTATGAATACCAACAGAAACTTTATAGGTATTGAACTTGAAGAAGAGTATTACGAGATTGCTAAAAAAAGGGTGGAAGAAAAAAGAAAAGAAAAAGATAATGAACAACAAACTTTGTTTAATGAACAGAATTAAGCACTTGTTGGTAACGGTTTGAATATGGTGTGTAGCTTTAATAAGCGAGTACCTTAATTAATGAAAATGAAAAAACTTAAATAACAAATATTAATAAAAAACCACAACCCAAGCTATACATTATATTTTGTGTTATATACTGGGCGGTTTTAAAACCTAAATAATATTATGAGTACTGAACCAAAAAGCAAAAAGTTTGAAAGTGTAAAAATAACTTTTACAGACCTTGAAATGAGTGGAACTACACTAGTTAGGTTCCTAGAAGTGGTTAAAGAAACCGAACCTGAAACATATACTGAACTGAAAAAACAATTAATTGATGAGTTTGGTAGATACTTTAAAGATAACGGAATTGAGCCTTGTATATAACACAGGCTATCACCAATAAATATATCACACAAATGAACAGAATTATGAAACACAATTTTGAAATCTTTGACAAAGACGGCAATGAATTACATATAGCCGATATTCTTACTATGTTACCAGCCGAAAGCGAATTAGATGAAATAGCTTTTAAAAAATATGGTAATGACCCAGATGGTGCTATTAAATTCAACTTAGTAAAGAGGGGGGCATTTATAGAGGGATGTGAATTTATGTTACGATTGATCAAAGGCAATTAACCATAACGGACAAGGGTATGATGTCGGTTATTTACGAATTTTAAACACTAAATTTTATAAAATGAAAAACTATATTTTAAGCTGGAACGATGTAAAACAAAGGTATTTAGAATTTCACAGGATGGATTCATTTACTGAGAATATGGCACCAGACATTGATTTTGGGTACTGGTTAGTAAATAACTGCATTATACCTGATGTTGTAAAATCGTTGCCGAACGATGGAGAAGTAAAAGCCTATATAGACACATTACCCTATTATGGCACTTGCACGACTGAATACAATGAAGGTTTTGAAGATGGTATAAAATGTCTTAAAGGGCAGATGTCTAAAACTCGTAAGCACAATCAACGTATTGAGATTCTTATTACTGATAAGAAAGACGAAGAGCTTGCCAATAAATCAGTCGAAGAGCTTGAAAAAATGCTAAAAGATTAATGATCACTTATAACCTCTGATGCTATAATGGTGTCCGGGGTTATTTTTAATATAGGAGTAGTAATGAAATTAATAGGAGGCACATATAGTATTTGTACAAACTGTGGTCATCAAGGTTATGCCTATGGTAAACCTTCATCTAAAGGAGTAAGTATAGCTTATTGCCATAATTGTGGTTTAAATAGTTATCTTGAGCCTGTAGGAATTCGTTATGAAACACAAACGAAAGATGGACACAAGAAAACCATATTGGACAATCGTCATATTTATAAAAACAAACGCCGTGGACCCACTAATCGAAATAAAATCAACGAAGCTGAAATCGGATTCAAAGTATAATCTCACGTATATGGTAGTATATATTGATACCCACAAAACAGACCTTGTTGAACTCTTTAACTTACGACGTCGCGTTAACCGTATTGACGTTTATTTTTTAACCTTAAATTAGACAGCTATGAAGAATCTTCCCACCCACGTACCAAGTAAAGGCTTTTTAAGAGCTTTATTCAACCCTTCTGCACTCGGCATGAATACTGGAAACGGCAATAATAGAAAATTAACTGCTGGCAGAAAAGATCATCGTTATAAAGCTGGAGGCTGGAGAGGTAAAGAAAATCATGAACGTAATCGTAAAATAGCTAAATACGAAAGGCTCAATGAAGAGCTTATACGTCTTGAAAACCTACCTAAATCCGTTCAACTCCAACAAGCAGAAAAGATTCAATCGTTTAAAAACGATATTGCTAATCTTGGCGAGGAGCTCTTTAGTGAGTGATCGTAGAGCAGAGCGTGATAAAGATATTACTGAAAATCCAGATACATGGAAATTTGGCTCTCGTGAGATAGAAATTACCGAGATGAACAAAAGTGATATCCTTCAAGCAGCACTTCATTGTGTGAAGCGTATATTTTACTACAGAAAGCAAATTGATTATGCAAAACGGCAAATCAATAAAGCAGCTGAAGATAAAGACCTTGCACGTTTTGAAAAGAAGTTGGCTTTTTCTGAGGGTGTAATGACCAAATTCAGCGAAAAGTTATTTCTACTCGAAGACAGAGCTTCGGAATTAGGATTTGAATTGCCTGATGATTATCCTTCTTTAAAACGAGCTCTTAATGAACAGAAAAAAGAAGAACAAAACATCACACAATCATGATTCCAGAAAATGTTGAAGTCAAAGCTCATTTTAATGAAGATGAGTATTTGATATTGACTATTGAAGGAGAACAAGTACGAAAGACACGAGTTATATCTGGGAACTCATACGAGTTTAGGTATGATGGTGAACAGTGTAACTTCGTGTATTTCGAAAAGCATCCGTATGGAACACTTGATTTATATCCTATCAATATGTTTAATCCCAGAACTATTAAACTTCCACTTTTAAAAACAGATACATAATGCCTGATATTCCCCAACCGAATATTTCATTATGTAGACCATCCAGAAATTTCAGTACTTACCCATCTGTTTCTCCTAAAGATATCCTTGATTATTTCGAAGATAAAGAGGAGATACAGGTGGATACTGAAACCTATGGGCTTGATCCACATACCAAAGATATTATTACCTTACAGTTAGGTGACAGAGACCGTCAATTTGTGATAGATGTTCGTTCTGTTAATATACTGTTATTTAAAGATTTAATTGAAAACAGACTTGCGTATCTTCAGAACGCTAAGTTTGATTATAAGATGTTACTGAAGAAAGGAATTGTACTTACTAAAGTATACGACACTATGTTAGCAGAAGCTGTTATTTTTAATGGTTTTCCTGATAGAAAGCTGGCTCTTGCTGCTATGTGTAAAGAGTATCTCGGTGTTGAGATGGAAAAAGAAACCCGTGGTACATTTACATCTCTTGCCGGTGATCCATTAATGGATAAACAAATCAGATATGCAGGCACAGACGTTGTATATCTCCAAGACATAGCAAAGTATCAACAATGGTATATACGTCGTTACGACCTACAGTATGCAGTTGACGTGGAGAATCAAGTGTCTCTCCCTCTTGCGGATATTGAATATAATGGCATGTATCTCAATGAAAAGAGGTGGATGACACTTTACAATAGAAATCTGACTGAAATTCTTGCTTTAGAGAATGAGATAGACCGTTATTTAGTAGATAAGAATATTGTACAGCCTAAATATTTAGGTAATGACTTGTTTGGTACTCAAATACGAGTAACAGATATCAACTATGGCTCTTCTATGCAGATGAAACAAATTCTGAAAAAGCTTGATATACATGTAACATCTACAGATGAGCCTACGCTTACAAAACTTAAAGACAATAGGTTTGTTAGCTATCTTTTAGAACACAGATCTCTTAATAAGAAGATATCTACCTATGGTAAGCGTTTCTTAGGCTATATTAATGAGTCTACTGATCGTGTACACACAAATTTCTGGCAAGTGAAGAATACCTTTAGATTAGGCAGTGGCTCTAAGAGTCAGAATGCTCCTAATGTTCAGAATATCCCTGCCAGTAATGAATATAGAAATTGTTTTGAACCTCGTAAGGAATTTAGTTGGCTGAGTATTGACTATAGTTCACAGGAACTCCGCCTTATGGCAGATTTCAGTGGAGAAACAGAATTCATCGATGCTCTAAACGAAGGAAAAGATCTTCATTGTTTTGCGTATAACAAGATGACAGGTGAGAATATCACTAAAGAAGATAAAGTCAAACGAACAGCTACTAAAACTATTAATTTTGGTAAGCCTTATGGTATGAGTCCTTATAAGTTATCAGATAGATTGGGTATTCCTCTGGAAGAAGCAGAAGAAAAATTCAAACAATACGCTAAAGCTTTTCCTAAACTTAACAAATGGCTTGATCAGCAAGCAAAGTTTGGACAAAACAATGGATACATTGTATTAAATGATGTACATAAAGGTCGACGATGGTTTCCAGAATACAAAGAAGTTCAGAGCAATCCTCATATGGGTTGGAATGAAATTCAAAAGAAACTGGGTGTTGTCAGACGAGCAAGTATGAATACCCCTATTCAGGGAAGTGGTGCTATTATTGTAAAAGAAGCTATGATAAAAATACGTGAATGGCTTATTGAACAAGGATATTGGCAAACAAAAGTATTTATGATTTGTCAGGTACATGATCAGATAGATTTTGAAGTAGAAGACGCTTATATCGACGTTGTTAAAGAAAACTGTGAACGTATCATGATTGAAGTAGGTATTAAATACGTAACCCATGTAAAAATGGATGTCGATTCAACTGTAACAAAAATGTGGCAAAAATAATGAGTATGGAAGACAAGATAAGAATAAAAATAGTTAATGAACTTTCTGAAAAATTTAAAAAATTTCAGCGTGTTTCTTTATCAGACTTTAAAGAAGAATATCCAAAGTACGGTGTATTAAATTATGTATACCCTGTATTGATGCAATATGCAATGTGGCATTTAAATTATAGAGACATCAGTATTTTAGAATATTTAAACACATCAATAGAAAAAAAGAAAAAAAATGGAAACGCCAAGAGTTCTTTATATGAACACGAAGAGGCTCGTACTTTTATATTAAAATTAATAGATGAAAAAGAACAAGAACTCGTAGACAATTTAGTCATAACAGTATGAAGATAGATAAAAGTAAACTAAAACGACAAAAACACTGTCTTGTTAGCTGGAGACGTAATAATTATGAAGGAACTATTGTAGCCGCTACAGGTTTTGGTAAAACTTTTATGGGCATATTAGCTGTAACAGAAATGAAAAAAACGTTACGGTCTAATGCTACCACAACAGTCGTAGTTCCTTCTGATTATCTGCGTAACCAGTGGAGAGAAGAAGCGAAGAAGCATAACATCGATAATGTTCAGGTAAATACTGTTCATTCATGGTTAAATCATACAGGTATTATTCAAACAGACCTTGCTATCTTTGATGAAGTGCATAATTATCCTGGAGGAGACGTATTTAATACGATCTTCAAAAAGATAAAATGTCATCGTCGTCTTGGATTAACTGCAAGAGAACGTGAGAAACCTGAAGATATGGCTGTTTTGAACACATTTGCTCCTGTAGTAGCTCGTGTTTCTTTAGCTGAATGTTTGAAAAACAATTGGGTAGCTCCATTTTCAGTATATAACTGGGGACTGGAATTACCTCCAAGAGAGAAGGCTATTTATGATGGAATGAATGATAAATTCATTAAATATTTTAGTACCTTCAATTTCAAACTTAATCTGATGTTTTTAGCTCTTAGGGATGATGAATATTGTCAGCAATTAGCGGATGATATGCGTTGGGATAAGCAAGTGATTAAGATTCATGCTGTAAATGCCAATAGGATTATGCAACAACGGAAAAAGTGGTTGTACACTCACGATATTGTATTTGATGCTTCCGTTGATGCTATCCATGCATTAAAGGGTAGAAAAATCATTACATTTAGTGAAGCAACTTCTATGGCAGATAGATTAGGAGAAGCTTTTCCTGATTCTCGTGTGTATCATACATCTTTACCTACTAAAGTCTATTCTTCCAATGGTAAATTGGTTGCAATGGCAGTAAAGGTGAAAAATAAAACACGGTATAGCCCTCTGAATTCAAGTGAAACTTACACATGGAAACAGATCAAGGAGCAATACAAAGGATCTTTAACCAGAGTCAGCGGAGACAAGCAAAAAGAAGAAGCATTAGAAGCGTTTAAGAGTGGAGAGACAGATTTGATTCACTCTGCAACTGCACTTAACGAAGGTGTTGATATTCCAAATATCGATGCAAGCGTTAAAACAAGTTTCAACAGTACCATTATTGATAGCATTCAACGTACAGGTAGAACTGCACGTATTTCAAATGAAAATAAAAATAAACGGGCTCTTGAAATCAATTTGTTCATTAAAGACACACAATCTCAACGTTGGTTAGAAAAGTCTCAGAAAGAGACACCAAACGTTAAATGGGTAGATAGTCTTGATGAAATTACATTTAACATTAACTAAAAGGAAAACTAAATATGAAATAGTAAATGTTTATAAACCTCTCTAAATACATTGCTGTACTTACACATTTTAAGATAAATGCTAATCAGTTCTTACTTTGTTATCTGCTTTATGTAGATGAAAAAGAAAACGGTTCGTTTAATAAGAATACTAAGCCTATTGCAAATTTGTGGAAGTACACAACACAGGCAGTTCCCTGGAAGAAAACAGAGATTAATGATTTAGTGGAAAAAGGGCTTTTAAAAGATGCCAATGACCACCAAACGTCTAATCCTGATTTACTTGAAGTAACAGATAAATTCAAGACTCATGTATTTATACATGCTGATGCATTCGATCAGTTATTTGAAGCTTACCCAACCCTGATAGACAACTTCAATAATCCTAATGGACCTAAGATAAAACTTAAGGTTTGTAAAATAGGAGAATTGAAGAAACTGTATCTATCTAAAGTTAAAAGCAAGACTAAGCATAAGCATATTATGAGCTTAATCGAGTGGGCTAAAGAGAATGATGAGATCAATTTTAACTTTGATAACTTTATCCGAGGTGAATTGTGGCGGACGCTACAAGAAATCAAAGATGGGGGAACCACCACGATTCAAAGTAATATGCACGCTGCTGAATGAATTTACTTCAAGAAATAAACAAAGCCCGTAGTGGTGACATAATAACAATTCCTTTTGAACACAATAAACTTTCCAGATATATCTTTATGGGAAAGGGCTTGTATCATCTTATTGGTGGTGCAGGGGGTTCAGGGAAATCAGCATGGATAGATTTAAACTATGCCGTAGGACCAACCAAATGGTACTTTGACCATGGTAAAGAGCAAGGAGTTAAATTACAGATTATTCTTCGCTCTCTGGAACGTAATAAAGAACGCCGTAAAGCTAAATGGGTATGTATGTATCTATATCGCACGTATGGTATTCTTATTGATACTTCCAGCTTAATAGGCTGGGGACCAAAGAAAAGTAGAATTACAGATGAATTGTATGAGCTTATTATGGAAGCTTATGATTGGGCAACAAGTCTTGAAGAAGTTGTAGAGATTGTAGATGGGATAGAAAATCCTACAGGCATCTATAAACACTTCGCGAAACGAATGCTTGAACAAGGTACTCTGTACTACTATAAAAAACTAAGAAAACAAGAAGGAGAAGATGAATATATCTTCATAAAGGAAACATCTAAAGGTGAGGTAAAAGCTCACGAATCAGAATGCCCTTCAGCCACTCATTATCAACCTGTTTATGTACCTGATGATCCAGATAAGATAGTTATTGGAATCGTAGACCATCTACAGGCAATGAAGAATGAGCAGAATTTTTCTGATAAGAAGAATCTGGATAAGATGTCAGAGTATACACGTATACTTCGAGATCTGTTTGGTATGAGTGAAGTTATTGTTAGTCAGATGAATCGAAATATTGCTGATACTTTTCGCAGAGTTAAGACAGATTTACTTCCTGAAGACAAAGATTTTTCAGGGTCAAGTAATATGTATAATGACTGTGATATGGCAGGAATTCTATTTAATCCTTACAAGTATAAAGTAAGCGATGTAGTAGGTTTCAAGCCAGAAAAATGTCTCAGTGAACACAACATTAACCGATTCAGAAGCTTTCATCTTCTTAAAAACAGTTATGGTCCGGATAACCAAATATTTGGGTATCAATTCATTGGAGAAAATGGTCTTTTCAAAGAGCTACCTTCTCCAAAAGATATGAACGATGCTATTTATGCCTCTCTACGAGATCCAAAACGAGAACAATTAATTGTCAATTACACTGCCGATAATGGAACTACCTAAGACACCTATTAAGCCTAATAACAGGAACCCACGAAGCCTGTTAATTTATGGTCCTCCCAAGTTTGGGAAAACAACAATCCTTTCTCAATTAGAAGATAATCTGATAGTTGATATTGAGCAGGGAAGTAATTTTGTGGAAGCATTGAAAATGCAAGCTAATAATTTAACTGAGTTCAATGAAACTTGTAAAGCCATCTATAAGGCTGGACAACCGTATAAGTATTCAACACTTGATACGATTTCTAAGCTGGAAGATTGGTGTGAACGCTCAGCTACTGCTAAATATAAGCAGAGTGCTATGGGCAGAAACTTTACTGGTCAAACTGTACTTGAACTTGATTATGGTAAGGGTTACCAGCTATTGCGGACAGAATTTAAGCAATGGATGGATGTCTTTAAACGAACATCTGAACATATCATTTTCATCGGTCACGTAAAAGATAGTGTGATTGAGAAAGAAGGCGATCAGGTATCTGTTAAGGATATTGACCTTACTGGAAAGTTAAAATCTATTACAGCTGCAGATGTAGATGCTATTGGATATGTATACGTCGATCCAGATGATAATACAAAAAGACGTATCACTTTTTTCGCTGACGATGATACAACGGCAGGAAGTCGCTGTAGTCATTTAGATGGCGAAGACTTTGTTATTTCAGAACAAGATGACAAAGGTAACATTATTACACATTGGGATAAAATCTTTATCGATTAATTCCTTAATTTAAACGTTTAATTAATAAATACTTATGTTAAATTTAGATCAATTAGAAACTGTGAATACTATCAATGCTCGCGCTGATTACGATTTGAGATATAGCGAGAAAACTGGTAAATTCACCCTCGGACAAGACGCCTATGTCAAGCACAATATGAATGACAATGGGTTTGTGCTTCTTCGAGATAAATCAACAAACACTCCGGTATTACAACTTGTTCCAAACGACTCTGCTAATGTTCATCCAGGAAGAGGAGACGCTGATCAAAAAGGCAAAACCTTTACAGCTAATGCATTGAAAACGATGCTTAGCTTGGACAAAGAGCCTGTTGAATTCACATTTAATGTGGAAGAGAAAGACGGAAATACGTATATCACTCTTGAAAGTGATGTAATGGAAACCGAAGATGGAGATGACTCTGAGCAAGACGTTCTTAGTAACGATATGGGAGAAGAACCTAACCAAGATCCAGAAGACTTCGCTGTTGCTGACGAGCAAGAAAGTAAAGGTAACTGGTAGTAATCATAATTAATTAATTCAAAAAAATAAATATTACGTATGTACGGAATAGATGAAAATGTAAAAGAATCAAATGTAACCCCTGCTATTAATGCAGGGATTCAGGAAAACATTAAAATTGCAGGAGTAACATTTGCTCCTCTTAAAGACGATGGAGAACCTGTTATTCAGGTTACATTTAAAGATGAATTTGGTTCACAACTCAGAGAGATACTTTGGGAAGTGAACGAAGACATGGTTCGACAGTACCACGATACTGAACGTGTTCATAAGCGTGATGATGTTGCTAATGGTTTTGTAAAGGGTGAGAAGATTACCCATGAAGATGCCATTAAACAGCGTTATGACTTGTTTAATCAGCGTGCAAAGCACATTGCTACTAAAGTAATGGCTGCTGAAGACATCAAAAAAGCGCTTTTGGATTCTGAAGGAAATGCACCTAAGAATTATGCAGAATTTGGAAAACGCTATGCCGCTGCGTTTACAGATTCTCGTATACAAGGTACATTGTTGAGACTTAAAGTCACTCTTGATAAGAATGACTACTCTCAACTTCCAACATATCCTCCATTTGTTGAGTCTATGGCGGTGCCTGCAGAGAAGTCTAAACTTGAGATTACCTCGTATGATCGGGTGACAAAACTTAAAGCAGAAACAGAAAGTGATGATCCACAAGCTGTAACGCCAGGCGTCGACTTAAATGAAGATGTAAACTGGTAATTAACTCTAAGCGAGGGGGCAATTAAAGCTCTCTCGCTTTTTTATTATAGGTATATGTATAATATAGAACCTGATTTAACCGCTGAATATATTCTTAAATATGTATCACAGCACGCTATTTTTGAACATTTCTTACATATTAATGTTGAAGTTGGTGAAATGTTTTGTTCTCCTTTACGCAGTGATAAAAGTCCCACATGCAATTTAGCGTGGAGTGGAGGTAAACTCTGGTTTAGAGATTGGGCAGAACCAAAACCTAAAGATTGTTTTAATATTGTACAGGAAGTTAGAAACGTTTCGTTTATGGAAGCTCTTAAGCTTATTAAACGTGAACTAATTGATAACATTGAAAATCTTAAACCTCGTATTAAACATAAAGAGGAGTTGCAACCACGTAAATCACACAAGTCTAAAATACAAGTCAAGTTTGGGACATGGAAACCTGAGCTTATTGATTATCTTAAATCACATGGTATTTCCAGCGAACAATGCAAGAAGTTCAACGTATTTCCACCATCACATGTATGGTTAAACGGAAAGTTGATCTATACTTACAAAAAATCTGATCCTGCTCTTGCTTATTACTTCGGTAAGGCAAAGAATGGAGACGAACGATGGAAGATATATTTCTTCACACGAAGAGGTAAATATCGATTTCTAACCAATACAAATCGTATTAATGGTTGGATTCAAATACCAGAAACAGGTGATAATCTTATCATCACAAAATCATTAAAAGATGTGATGTGCCTTGACGTTCTTGGATATTCTGCGATAGCTATGCAAAATGAAACAACCGAACCCTATCCTTCCATTATAGAAAAGCTGAAAGCACGCTTTGGAATAATATGGAGCTTCTATGATTTCGATGAACCAGGAATACGATTGGCTAATATACTAAAACATAAACACTCAATCCCTTATTTATTCTTAACCAATGGAAAATATAACACGCGAGATTACGGTGCCAAGGATATTTCCGATTACATCAAGACCAACAGCATTCAGGAGGCTAAAGAATTACTTTTACAATACATTCCACCCTTCTGATATTGACTATAATAAACGATTGTTTGTTGTAGAAAATAAATTAAAAGTAGGTAAATTCTTAGATAAAGACCCTATTCAGATGATGGTGTTAAAAGCACAACAAAAACATCTAAAACAAGAACTAAATTATGAGCAACAAACCACTGGCAGAAATTGAGGTTCCTCAGTTTATTACCAGGGTTAAAACCGCTGATTCACGGCGAGCTAAGTATTACAAAAAGAAAAACGGAGGGGGCATGTATCCCCGTTCCCTCCCTAAAACATACGCCAAAAAGGTAAAAGATGGCATCTACAGTTTTGATGCTAAAGGATACCTTAAGGACGAAAATGGGGAGAAAATACTGGCAAATCCAAGAACAGCAGGAGAACCCCGCTATGAAAAACTATCAGGAAACAATTTATTATCAGGTTATGGGAGTCCCCATACTCGTGCAAAACTTGCGAGATCATTAAAGGACTTTTTCAGACCTTTTGTACAAGAACATGTATTAAAGCATGGACCTATTACAACGTTTCCTCTCCGAGTTACATGGGATATGTACACTACGGTAGAAAAGACTCATTGGGATTTATTTAACCTGTTTTTCTACTATAAATACTTTGAAGATTCACTACATGAAACTACAGATAAAAGTGACTCTAATGCTATTTATTATAAAGGGAAAGAACTAAAACCGCTTATTCCAGACGACAACATAAAATTTATTACATGGGCTCCAAGTCCTAAAATAATACCTGTTGATAGCTGGGATGACAGAAAATTTATATTCAGATTTTACCATGACAAAAGAAACGAACTCCAACGAATACCTTGGATATAGAGCACATCCTGCCATAGCTAACAGTGACCTTAAACATTTGCATGACCCAATTTCATTCAAAATGAATAAAATGGGACAAGCAGATCAAGAAGATACAAAGTGGCAACGTACAGGTACTATGATAGATTATTTTTTATTGGATAGACCAAAATTCCTTAAGAAGTATATACAAGACCCTGGGTTTGAAAGCCCTTCATCACCAAACCAACAACAATTTTTAGCTAAACTATTACTGGAAGACAGATCTATAGAGCACATTCCAGATGAGACTTTATTTAAAATTCATGACTCCTGTTATAGTAAAGGAGATCTTGATAAGGCTAAAGATTTGGCTGAAAAACTGCGTTATATGGTTGAATTCAAAACCAATCATGGAAACAAAATTATTGTTTCTAACAATGACTGGGAAATGTTAAAGTACATCGAGAAATCATGTATGAATAAAAAGGTCATTAATACATTACTTTTCAATACTCCCAATAATTTACGAGTATTTAAGCATCTCCAAGTAATTGGAATGCCTATGCATAATATTAAGTGGAAAGGAGAGATTGATTTTGCAGCTGTTGATTTTGAAAACAAGATAATTTATAACATTGATTTAAAATCTTCTTCAGACAATATAGAGTCTTTTAATTACACGTATATTAATAAATATAGGTATCACAGACAGCAAGCCCTTTATAGAAAGCTTCTAATGTGGTATTTAGTGACTCAAAATATTATAGATGAAGAAGAGTTAAAAGCAGAATGGCTTATTAAAACGCGCTGTTTAATGGTACGTTCAGTTCCTTATCATCAGGCTTATTTAATTCCGATTCCTATTCAAGTATTAAAGTTAGGTGAGGATATGCTATTATCTGCTTCTAAAACCATACGTTTTTATGATGATCATGGATGGGATATACCTAAACCTGAACATACAAATAGTGGACTTCATCCTATAGAATTTGATTCTCAGATAGAAGAATTTAAACGACGAAATCCGCTACTATGAAACTTAAAGAACGCTTAGGGGAGTGGTTTAATACACCACTTCGCTATGAGTTCGGTAAGTATTACATGAAAAAGCTCCACGCATATATACGTTCAGAACGTATAAAGTACACTATTTTCCCTTCAAATTATCAGGTATTCAGAGCTTTAAGATTAACTCCTTTAGATGATGTAAAGGTAGTGATATTAGGACAAGGCCCCTACCCTCATAAAGCAGCTAACGGTTTAGCTTTTAGTTGTGATGAGAAAATGGAGTCTATTCCAACTTCTCTCAAAAATATCTTTAAAGAGGTAGAAGATGATATTCGCTTTCAACCTTATCATAATCCTGATTTAGAACGATGGGCAAAGCAAGGGGTGTTATTATTAAACACATCACTCACTGTAAGACAGAATCAACCAGGTTCCCATAGTGTATATGAATGGAAAACATTCACAAGTAAGATTATTGAACTCGTATGTAACAAAAAAGACCCTGTAGTATTTATACTTTGGGGGCGTCAGGCGCAATACAAAAGTGTATTGATACCTGAACATCATTATGTTATTCATGCTCCTCATCCAAGTCCTTACGCTGCTCATACAGGATTCTTTGGTAGTAAGTGCTTTAGTAGATGCAACGAGTATTTAAAACAAGAAAATAAACCTGAAATAGATTGGTTAAAGAATGAAATTTGATAAATTTGAAGACAACAAGGTAGAAACGCTTCTTGACGAAGAAGAATCGCTGGAGTTTAGTATAGATAAAGAAGATGATTGGTTAATATTTAAGTCTTTCATTAACTATGCAAATCCCATTGATTCTATCGTTAGGGAAATTGTTTCTAATGCGTTTGATGCCCACGTAGATGCAGGGTATAAAGGAGATGTTGAAGTTGAAATCACAGAACGAAGTGACCTTACAGGAACTTCTGATATGTTTATTGTTCGTGATTTTGGTACAGGCATTTCTCCTAAAATAATGAAAGAGATCTATAGTAAATTTGGTAAGTCTACAAAACGAGAAACTAACGATTCGATAGGTGCTTTTGGTTTTGGAGCTAAATCTCCTTTAGGTTACAATAATATGTTTGAACTTATTACATATGTTGATGGTACGCGCTATCATTATGCTATTCATAAAGGAGAAAAGCGACCAAGTATTACTAAATTAGCTGAAGAACCTACAGACAGGCAAAATGGTACAACGGTTCGTGTTAATATAAAGGAGGGGGATATTTATTCATTTCGTTCATCGATTCAGAAAAGTCTTCGTTATTTTGAAGGCATTTCATATACGAATTGCAATGTTAGTAATGATTACACCATTATTAAAGGTAAAGGGTATATCATTCGTTTTGATAAACCTGTAGATGGTGTAGCTCATTCTACAGAGATAAATCGTAAGATAGACCTTTGTTTAGGAAAGGTAAGTTATCCTCTTAATGTAAGTGCTCTTCCTGAAATAGATCATAGTCTAAACTGTAGTATAGGTTTGTTTTTTGACATAGGAGAGATTCCTGTGGTATGGAACAGAGAATCGGTGGAATATACATCTAAGACCGTTAAAGCTATTCAAGATAGGTTTTTCCAAGTCAAGGATTATTTTCAGGCTAAAATAAATGAGCAATGGGATGCAATTTCATCTCTGAAAGATCTGTATGAGAAGAAACAAACCTCAAATAATGAAATAGTCATCCATAAAACAGATGATACGGAATACAAAATCAAGATTAATCGTTTTGTGAAGACGAAAGTAACACATCCTAAATATACGCCTCTTGACGTAGAATCTCAGAAAGCTTATATCGATATTGTGTTACGTACTTTTTATACTATTTCTTCAGGAGAACGCTACCTTTCAACATCTTCCTGGCAAATGGGAGCTGTTTATAATTATACCAAAGACTGTAAATGGATTATAGCAGATACCAATGCTCAAGTCAGTTCTTTGATGAGAGCGTATCTGAAAAAAGAATATCCTGATGGTTGTATTATTGTTAAACGACGTGATTACAGTTGGAAAGGAAACAGAAAATATCTTCTTCAGTTAGCAGCAAGCTATGATTTTTATTACTACCCTTTTAAAACGCCAAAAGAAAAAAGGCAAAAAATGATAGCAAAAGCAAAAGAACTCTACAGAGATCTTTATGACCAGTGTACTATTGGCATGACTAAGCTTGACTCTATCACCATTTCAGATGCGTTTAAAGAAGAGTGGGATAAACGTCATGAAGAAAAACTTCAGAGACAGAAAGAGAAGTTTAATTTCATGCACGCTCATGCTAATACGTCCTTCACTAGGGATAAAACTCAAGGCTCTAAACTTAAAGAACGGTTTGGAACCAGAATGGTAATTTATGGTTTTCACGATGACCGTAAGTTATTAAGAGATCTGATAAGCATCTTAGGTAGAGAATATCGACGTAGAAATCTCAAGATAGAGGTTATTCAAATCTCTAAGAAAAACGAACGTGTTATTAAGGAAGAACTTCCTGATACGGCAGTTTACTGTAAAAAAGCAGGTAATAAGCGTCCGTTTAGTAGGATAGGCGATAAATATAATATCAATCAATACTTCGAAGAGATAAAACATAAATTTGTACAGCTTCCTGGATATTCTAAATTAATGGAGAAACTTTCAAGGTTCAATCAAACAGTACCTTCATATGTTACACCAAATGAACCGGACCAAGAAGAGATCGATGGTTTATATGTAGAGATAGGCATGTTTTTAAAGTATCCTATGAAAAACTATGTACAATGGGTGTCAGATGTTCCTAAAGAATATCTTGAAGAGTATAAACAATCTTGCAAATATCACAATGTTAATCCAATTTTAATTACTAAACTATATCTAAAAAACTATGAAGAAAAAAGTAATAGCGTTTAAAAATAACGAAGACCTTTCTATTATTATAGGAGGCAAACATTACATGTTTCAAAGTGAGAGGGCTAAAGAAATATTCGAAGCTGCTATCACCTATAAAGCAGATCCTACAGAAGAGAATTTTAAGACCCTTGAAAGCACAATAGCTAAAATCAATACTGTATTGCATAATGATATTATTGTCGAAGACGGTAATGGATTATTTTACCTCAAAGGTATGGAAGGAATTCCAATGCCTTCAGAACTTGCAGAAATGATTATAGATTATGCAAACAATGATTATCCATTGGAAGCATTTATTAATTTCTGGAAGCTGTGTGCAGCTAACCCTAACGCAAAAGCTCGTCAAGGATTCTTTCATTATGTTAAGAAGTTTGGTGTAACCATTACAGACAACGGTTACGCGCTGCTTTACAAATCTGTAAGCAGGAAAAGAGAAAGAGCAACTACAGACGATATGGTTAATTTCATATCTAAAGAGTACATGAAGATTAAGAAATGGAAAAAGGCTCCTAAAAAGTATGCTGTAGTCGAGACAGAAGAAGGCTATGATATAGTAGACTGTTATGGAAAAAATACTCCTGCTCCTGATGAAGTAAAAGGCTCTATTGGAGATCTTCAAACACTCCATGATAGTTTGGATATACTCATTTCTGAATCAGATGTGTATTACGAACCTCACTATAGAGAAGGAGATTACGGAAACAAGATTCGTCTTGGAGAACCTGTAACCATGCCTCGTGATAAGTGTGATCCTAATATATCGAATGCCTGTTCTACAGGACTTCATATTGGAGCTCATGACTATGTAAAAGAGTTTGGATTCGGCGGAGAAGAACGAGTACTTGCGTGCTTGGTTAATCCAATGAATATTGTTGCACTTCCTAAGCACGATCGTTCTAAGATTCGTTGCTGTGAGTATTATCCTTATGTTGTTATTGCTGAAGGTAAAGACCATTGGGAAGAAATTGAAAGTAGTTATTTTGAAGATGATTACCTCAATTATGAGAAAGAAGAGATAGAAGAAATCCTGTCTAACCTAAAAGTTTCTAATAAATACACAAAAGACGATGTTGAAACTGACGAACACCGAAGAGCAAGACTCATCGAAATCTACGAATAGTTATAAGATAGAAAGAAGGGACAATACGCCCCCTTCTTCTTTATCTTCTATTGGGATTTTAGATAATGTCCATTTTACAGAAGAAAACTGGGAAGAGTTTGTAGAAACTACAAAAGATGATGAAGTTTATGAGTTATTAACAGATACGAAGGTTACAGCAGATCCTGAAGTAGCAGATGCTATTGAGGCATACTATAATGACATATCTCTTCATTATTCTGTACGTACAGATACAACACCAGAAATAGAAGTGGTTATTCAAGAATTACAGAACCTCAGTACACGTATGACCTCAAGACATTATGGATTAGTATGTAAGTATAGTATAGCAGAGTCACCTTTGACTCACTATTCATTTCATATTATTCATCAAATTCCTACTTATTCTCAAGTTTTAACTATTGAAAAAATTACAAGTACCAGAGGTTCCACCAACTATAATTCCTTTTCCTCTTGTAAATTTTCCATCAACTATTAAATATAAATTATATGAATTACACCAAATTAGCATACCAAATTTATCAAACAGCCAAAGAAAAAGGATGGTGGGACCATTTCCGACCTTCTGATGAAATTCTTATGCTGGTACTTACAGAGATAGCAGAGGCAGTAGAAGCAGACAGACACGATAGACGAGCAAAACTTGATATGTATTATCAGGAAGTTGCTGTAGGTGCTATTGAAGAGTCTCAAATATTCGAAGCTACTATTAAAGACAGTGTAGAAGATGAACTTGCAGATGCGTTTATTCGTCTGTTAGACTACTTCTACTATAAAGAAGGAAAAGCTTTCCAACTTAATGTCGTTAATGTTGAATTTAATGGTACGTTTGCAGAAAGCATGTTCTCTATTGCTAAAATGCTTGGACGTTATCAATTAAAATCAGCAGCGAGTTCTATCATTGTATTCTGTAAAGAAAACGATATAGACCTTGAAGAACATGTCAAGCTGAAAATGAGATACAATGATCAGCGTTCAAGAATGCATGGAGGTAAGAAATACTGATGAATCCATATGTTTATATGCCTTCAGGAAGTCGTTATTATTATAAGAATCCTAACGATTCTATGATAAAGTTTTCTGACATCACTCAAATTTTAAGCCGGGAACAACGCTTTAACAATACACTTCGAAGCCACTGGAGCATCTTACAACATGCTTTGTTGGTTCAATTTCTCACACTCAGAGATCAAGAACCTGAAGAATTTCAATATACAGCCCTTCATCATGATAATGCTAAAGCGTATATGAAAGATGTTCCAAGCCCTTTAAGAAAACTACTTCCCGATTATAATTCTTTGTACGCTAAGTGTGCAGATGCTATTAAAAACAAGTTACAAGTTCCTCACTGTTTAAATGATCTTCCTCAAGAAGTTTCAGATAATGATTTACTTGCAATGAAAATTGAATGGTTTCTTTTTTCTGGGCAAGATCCAGAGAAGTTAGGAAGTAGTAAAGAACTTGTTCATCATAATAATGAAGATGGCGCTTTGCTTGCTCGTATTAGTGAACTGTTAAATATGAAAGAAGATCAGGTTGCCAATGAGTTTGTAGAAATACACAAAAAATTGGCACGAAAACTTGATCTTAGAACTGTTTTAAACCTTTAAACCTATTACAATGAGCAAATCAAAACTACAAGTAATTTCCCAACACCGTAACTCATTTAAAGGCAGAGTTAAAGGATTGAGAAATAATATAAGAGGCATGGTTCATAACACTGAGGCATTGCATCCTAATGAAACTGAAAGATTAACCACCATGGAGCGAGACTTAGATAATATGTTATTGTCTTGGGATACTCGTTGGGAACAAATAAAAGAAGATTTAGATATATGAAATACGTTATATTCGATTTAGACGGTACTCTTGCAGATATAGAATTGCGCCGAAAGAAAGCATTAAAAGATAACGGAGAGATCCATTGGGGAGTCTTTTTTGATCCTCGTAATATAGACTTAGATTCTCCTGTAGAAAGTATTGTAACTCTCTACCATGTATTTCGTCTTCAGTCAGGATTTAAGACTGTAATATTTAGCGGGCGTTCTGATATTACTAAGGATGCAACTGAAAAATGGTTCAGACGTCATTATATAGTACTTCCTGATATTTTTATCATGCGAAGAGATGGAGACTTTACTCCTGACCAAGACCTAAAGAAACAATGGTTAGAAGAACTCCTTGAAACAGAGAAAATCTCTAAGAACCAAATTCTTTTTGTGGTTGATGATCGTAATAAGGTTGTTAATATGTGGAGAGAAGAAGGATTAACTTGTCTTCATTGCGCAGAAGGAGACTTCTGATGAAAGAACCAGCTTGGGTATGTTTTGACTGTGCAGAAAAAAGAGGAGCAAGAGTTCCAGAAGGACACATAGTTACAGTCAACATACGTGAGTGTGGACTATGTGGTGAAGTAAAAGAAGTAACAGAGCCAAGAGATTTTGGTAAAACACGTAATCTTTTAAAAATAGAAGACAATGAAGATAACAATAACTGAATCTCCTGATGGACCTTATGAGCCTACAGGACGGTTAGATACAGAAATAGAAACAGCTAAAGGAAAACTATCTGCTAATTTTGGAGCTGAAGCGCTTAAAGCTACTTCCCACATTCCTATTGTTATTGTACATGATTTTAGCAAGCAGAGATGTAATGGAGTAGAACAAGCAATAAAACAATTTAATTTAGTACAGGTAGTAGATTCCTGTGCTATCATTCAAAATAACTAATACAATGCTAAGTAAAAAACAAGTAATAACGATGACAACAGGGAGAGAAGCGATTTTCCTTGACCATATACATGTAACAGATACCTTATCAATCACTGCGTACTCTTTAAATATAGAAGGGTATAAAGTAACTCTTGGAGTAGGTTTAGACTATGAAGAACACGATGATGGTGTAAATACAATTTCAGGTAAAGTAAAAGTAGCTATTTGTAGCCCTGAAGACAGGTATAAAGAAGAAGTTGGTGTTTCTTTGGTAATGGGAAGGCTTATCAATTCAGATACTTCAGATTTTGATATTGCTACCCCTGTTAAATTTGACCCAAAAGCTGTATTAACAATGTCAGACTTCATCTTAGAAAGCTGGATTGATGATCTTGCTATAGCTTTACGTAAGAAAAACAGGCTGTTAGAGCTTCAAAAAAGACAGCAACACCTGATTGTTAAAAATCTAAAGCATATCATGGAAGACTTTACGGAGTAATCTATGAAACTTTATGGAGTAAAAGTAAATAGTTCTCAAACTGCTATTGTAAGGGCTACCACTAAGAAACAAGTGGTAGAGCTCTTGCAAGAAAAAGGATTTGAAACAGATGAAGATGAGGTCTTCATTATTGAAGAGTACAACACACTTAAAAAAGAATTAATGGTAATAATATGATAATAGCAATAAGCGGTAAAATAGGATCTGGTAAAGATACTGTAGCTACAATGATACAGTATTTAGATGTTAAACCTGAAGCAGATGAGTTAGGCGATTTATTAATCAAAGTAAAGGAGATATATGAGCAAATCAAAATGTAAGAAAGTTTATTATGCTCGGTGTATAAGTGATTACAATAAAGAATTTGATAATTACTGCATCAACCAATTAACTAATTTAGGATTTGAAGTAGTAGACCCTAATATATTCTTCGACAAAGATGAGTATGAAGACAAAGGGATTAACTGTAAAGTCTTTTCTAAACAGAAAAGGCAGAAGCTTAAAGAAGCGTTAGAATCGATAGATGATATGTTAGACAATGTAACGGAGGAGTGGTATAACACCATAAAACCAACTTTGCTTGATGAAGAGCCTGAAAAAATTGAGGTTACTTTATGAAAAGCAGAAGACAAGGGGAAGTTGTATTTTTTATACTCTTCTCCTCAATTTTACTATTTATTTACTTAATTATTTATGCCTACTTACACACTACACCTTGATAATGAAGATGCTGTTAATTGGGCATACCAACATAAGTTGATTCCATTTGACTGGCAGTCTGCCTTAAAATATGCTGAACTCGGTCGTCTTATCAATTCAGAGTCTATAGAGTTGGAATTCGACTACTATTACGAATCTCCTGATCGTACCGTTGGCGAAATAGCAGAACATTGGGATTTTTTTGACTTTGAGACAGATAGTAGAGACTTATTTAATCCCCATATTCCTGAATGGTTAGAACAAGAACTTATTACTTGTATAAAACAAGAAGAATCTTGCACTTGACCTTTAAGGAATAATTAATCATTTTCAGAAATATTAACATTTAACTATATTTTTTTATGAGCGATCAACAATTAAAGGGAGATGCCATGACTGTAAGCACCATGTTCTCTCAATTACGCAATATGCTTATTGATTTACAACGTGAACACCCAGATGCTATGTTTAATTTTCTTGATGCAGAGTCAGATCTTAAAGAACATGAAGAACAATTTGACAGTTGGGCAATAGAAGAAGATTTATTATGAGCTTTATTCCCGGTCTTCTGGAAGTTCCCACACACTCATTAAGCCCTAAATATGAAGGGGTTCCATCTTCTGACGCAGAAGTTGCAAAACTTTATAGGTCTAAGCTAAGCAAAAGTATGGATAGAAAGAACTTTTGCTTTTTCTGTATAGGAATTTCCAATTTAATCGGACTTGATTTACAGACAGAAAAGATGAGTTATTTTATGTTTAGATTCATTTCTTTGAATAAACCTCACATGGGAAGAAAGGACATAGCTGACCTTTTAGGACTTTCTAAAAATATTATTACTAACTGGGAAAATAACATACCACCTAATGCACGAAGTATTATGTATTCTTCTGCTCGTATTTTTCCTCAGTATTATGATTATCTTCTTGGGAAGATAGAAGAAACCCCTACCTGCTTTCACACAGATAAGGGTGTTCATCCAGGTAAGATATGTCCTTAATTATCAGGGTCTTCCATTACTTTTTCAACCACACTCTTAGGAGGGTTATAACGGTTGAAATGGTCAAATATATCTAACACCTGATTAATAACAGGTGTGTTTTTCAATCCGTAATACCCAAACGGGGTTTTATCTCGTGGGTCTCTCTCACCTTTTACTACATAGGACATTTCAATAATCCCATTCTCTATCATTTTTTTAACTTCTGTTGCCTGTCCCCATAAAGCAATAGGAGATTTGATGATCTCATCTACGGAACTTGGATTCCAGAAGAAGGAAGATTCAAGCAGAGCACGTCTTGCGATTTGGTGTGCATTCCATGTAAAGAGGTTTCCTTCTTCTTCATCATCCCATTCAAGCCCTCCAAGAAGCTGAACAGTAACAAAGAATGCCAGATAGATTCTTAGTTCTGCAACTAATCCATGAAGCTTATCTCTATATAGTTGTATGAATGCATCAGGTACCTGTACATCTTCCACATCCCAAATATCTCGGTATTGGGGGTGTTGCTGTATAAACTTATCAAATTTACGCTGGATAGCTGCTTTGTTGGGCGTCTTTTTATACAAGCCCATAGCCACTACTTCTGAAATAATTTTAAGCACCTCCTTAACTGCAGGAAGCATTCCGTTTCCTAATACCTCTCCCATAGCAGCATTAAATCGTCCTATCTCAATGGTTTCCATCGTAGAATCATAGCGTAGTTTACCAAATCGTGCTTGAGCTAAGCCAGGAATCCAGCTTCTGAAATGCATTAAAGATTGTCCAAGAACTGTACGTGAAATTAACCCTTTCTGACGTTCATTTTGTGTACCACGTATCTGATATAACATCTTTTGAACTTTGTCTCTGAACTTAGCGAACTCTTTGACATCTAATCCTTCAATGTATAACTGTCCATCTTTTTCTTGTACAGAGTCATAGACAGAAGGAGCATCTTTATCAAGAATCTTGTCAAATTTAGGATTCTTTATTTTGTTGTCAGAGTCCACTACGTAATGCTTTGCCATAGCAGAGAGAACCCCTTTTGAAATATTATCATCAGACCAGATATACCCTATAAATAAGGTACGGCTTCTAAAACGACGAGAAAAAGTAGTAGCTCCTGTTAATTCTATTTTTTCAGAAGGAATACTTCGTGATTCAGGTTGCCAGTATTCAGCTACTTTTTTAAACTGATCATCACGTCGAGACCAACTTGTAAGTGTTTCTCCCCATGATTGTTTTGTAAAGTATCTACCTTCTCTTGCTATCATACCCATGGCTGTTTTACCCTGAATATAATCAGCTATCTGAATAGTGTGGTTAAACCCTAATGAGCGTATAGACATATACTGCATCATACTATTCATGACTTTTGCCAGGGAATAATCACCCAGTTTCGTATCAGTTTTAAGTTGTTTGCCGTACAAAAGCATATCAACGAAGCTGTCAAAGTACTCTTTCAGTTGGGGATCGAGTCCGATTTTTTTTACGAGATCTCCTTCAACCTCTCGGATAATGTTCTCTTCAAAATTATCTAACTGGATACTTTCTACCCGTTCTTTTTCGATAAGGGTTCTCAGGGCTTTGACTTCTCCCTCAATAGCAGACTTGGAGAGATGAGTATTTGCTGAATACACCATAGCCATAAGGGATTTAGTAAGGTCTTTGCTCTTGGTTTTCAGTCCAAGCTCTTTCCCTCTTTCATAGAGAGCTTTTTGAACAGCCTCCTCAAACTCTGGAGTATCTGGTGTGTATTTCTTTGCTAACTCTTCTTCTATACGTCGTTGTTCTTTATTAGAAGGTTTGTTATACACAGGGTCTGTATACAGAAGCGGGATCGTTGCCAGACTATTACCATTGGAATCTACAGCACCAAGAAGCTCATCTTCCTGATGAATCTGAAGTGAATTTTGGTAGATACTGGTTAAATCTCCAAGACCTCCCGGACCAAATTCTACCATGTTATCCCAAAGACCTTTACGAACATTAGCTACAAAGCGTCTCCCTATGGTTTGAGAGCCAAAGGTTTCTGTCCACTGTAGGTTATACTTGATATACATATCATAGTAGTTCTTAACAGGTTCGTTAGACTCAATGAATTTCCACTTCTCTGAATGATAATCTGATGCTTTATCTTCACGAGGCTTTAAGTAGTAGGAAGAGTACAGGTTGCTCCCATCGCTTTTAATAGAATTGTTGTCTAACCAACGTTTTTTAGCGGATTTTGCTTCTTCTTTAGTCATGGGGGTAACAGCAAGATCGTGTTCAATCTGTTTGAATACTTTCTCCTTGCGAGATTCATAACGTTGTTCATCCAATGTAAAGTAGGTTTTCAGCCAGTCTTTTTCCTCCTTTGTAACCTTGCCTTTATTACGAGCTCGTTCTTGTATATCGTCACGCTTTTTCCAGAACTCTTTCGTATATTCACTGACAAGTCTTCCTGTATTTTCATCGTATAGAAGATCAAATTTCTCCATCTTACCATACCCATTAGCAGCTGCCCAATCAGAAAACTCTTTATCAATCTTCTCTATGGTTTCAAATTCATCAAGGGTTTTACGTCGTGTAATTTCATCTGCTTCACGAATAAGTTCGTTGAGTCGTTGAAACACAGGCATATTCCAGTCTTGAATTCCCTGAAACTGGCGTGCAAAGGCAGAAGGAATCTCACCTGCTTTCAGATGATGATGTCCAATACGCTCTTCTAATTCATCCAACATTCTATTTTGAAGAAGTCTTGCCGTACTTTCTGCTTTAGATACTGCTTGTCCAAGACGTTTACGGTCTTCTTTCTTCATATTATCTAACTGGTTACTGAAATCAGAAGCCAGATTAGCATATATCTCCATTTCTCCAATAGCATCTGTAACTTCGCTGTAATCCATAAAGCGTTCATCAGTAGCAGGAAGATTTAATCGATCTTTATATTGATTAAACAGTTCTATTACATCGTTAACCATTCCTGTAACATCTCTGTTAAGCTGTACATTCTTTAAAGCGTTATTGATTCGAGAGATCTTATTGATTAGTCTGGTCTTTTCTCCAGCTTTTGCTCGATTCAATAAAGATTGAGTCTGAGATTTCTCTTCTAAGAGCTTCTTAATCAACCTATCGACTGCAGGGTCGCCTGTTAGCTCTTCGACAGGAATGGCGTTGAGATACTGCGTATCCTGACGATTATTTGCGTCTTGCATGGCTATAGTTTTGAAGCCATCTTCAATTTCTTTAATCCATTCGTTTCCTGAGTACTCAGAATACGTTGCACGAATAGGAATAATACGAGCACGTCGAAAACTCTTGATACCATAGTTCTCTTTCAACATGTTTTTGTAACGAGCTAACTGCATACTCCATTTGTTCTGCTTTAAAGCTCCTGGGGCTTCTTCTCCTGGACGAGAGAATGACTTGTAATCGTATACAGCGGCAGTTCCATCAGAAAAGAGGACTGCAAGATCAATGGTTCCTGCTAAGTCAGAAAGACTGTCCATAATAGGAAGCTCAAAGTAAAACTTAGGCTCAACATCTGGGTTTATCTCTTTCTGTATTTCGCGTATTTCGCTGATAAGCGCTCTCATACCTGATGTCAACTGTTTAAATTGATTAGCGTGCATGCTTACAAACTCTGGTCCATACTCACTGAATTCATCAAGCTCTAAGAGTTTAGCAACTTCATCGCGAATATCTGATTGACTTATAGACTCTTTGTTCGCAATAGCTTTACCAATGTGTTCCAGATAACTATGTATTACAGTACCTTTTCTTGCAAAAAATGGTCTGTCTTCTCCTTTATAGTTCTTTCCAATAGCTTTCAAGTGACGTTCAATAAGCTCACTGACACGATGGCTAACCTTTTTGCCTGTCTTCTTATTCAGATATCCTTCCTGATTAGGTAGTTTTTCTACATCAGGGTTATCCAGTTTGTTTACAATATCCTCGTAGATAGGAGCTTTGTTTAACTCACTTTCTGTACGTTCAGCAGACAGTTCATACGCAATAATTTCAGGCACCTCTTCAATAGGTGGTAATTCATTATCCATACGGTAGAAAATGTTATGAGTTTTAAACGGACCCAATGCTCTTTCCAGCTGGATGTATGATTCACTGTTGTAATTTGGACAGACTAAACTCATTAGTTACCTCGACATTTCGTAGTTTTCTTCGTTGCCTCTTTGGGGTCAACGTCTGGATTTTCTTTTAATTTCTTAAGCGCTTTGTTTTCTGCTTTACCAGAAGTTACAACTCCTGTGATATTATCAAAACCAAATACTTCATCTAATCGATTGTTAAGATACACAAATGTTTCAGGAGCCCGTTCTTCAAGATTTGCTAATCCTGTTCCTAATCCATCAGAAGGAAATACAATAGGTCTTCCATCTTTTTGAATATCTTCAATGGCTTTATCTATAGCTAAAATATTCTCTTTAAGCTCAGTGTCTGTAAAGAAACTACTCTCAGAATTTGCTGGTTTCTTTTTAGTAGGAATACCAAATGCATTTTCATTATCTCTAATGATAGCTTGACCTCCTTTTCCTACATTTATCAAGTTATCACCAAAGATATAAATTTTGTCAGGATTAGCTTGAACCATTTTATTATCATACCGTTTTATAGTTTCTACGGTTTGAGAAGCTTCAGGAATAATTGGTGTGGTGCCTGATACTAAAGTATAAGCTTGCAGACTTCTATCATTCTTGAAGTCTCTGAATCCTGCAGGATTAATAAGATAGTCTGAGTTACGCTTTGGATATACTTTAAGCTCTCCAATCTCTAATCCTTTAGCAGGAATGACAATCTCTGGCTTCGTTTTGTACTTAGGGAACCCTTGAGAAAGTTCTTCTTTAGTAGCTCCTGTACGTTTAAGTCGTTTCCATAACTTAGCTTTGTCAGGTTTACCTCTTTTCCACTGAATAGGCAACAGAAGGTTGTCATTGGTGTTATTCTGAATAAACCGTTGAATAAATTGTTGTTTATTAAGAGGCGCATTTGCAACGGAACCCAACATTTCTGAGTAGTATTCTTGAGGAATAAACTTAGTAAATGTGATAGGACTCAGTTGTAATCCACTTTGCAGGATAACAAAACGTGTGATATCTGCAGCTAACTGAGGGTCAGTGACAAACAGATTTCTAAACTCATTAATAAGGTTGTTCTGCTCAACAATATCTAAACGCTGGTCTACAAGCTTCAAGCTGTTATAGCCCTTGCCTTCAATATTTTCCTGAGACAGAATGGGGAGAAGATATTCAAGGAAGAGGTTGTCAGACGTTTCTCGTTTCTTCATTACACGTTCAGGCACTGAATTCTCATCTACCATCAGCTTATCAACAGATCCCCCTATAGGACCATATTGAGAGTTATTTATCATAACAGGAGATGTCATTAACTTATAGGTTAACAAGTCAGCCTTTACCTTATCCAGCAATTTTACTTTGTCTTCCACAAGTCCATCAAGAGAAGATACAAAGGACACCATGTTTTCGTATACATGATTGCTGTCTGGGTTAGAATAATGAGAAAAGAAAGGTACAAATAGCTTCTTAAACTCTTTCAAAGCAGTATAATGAGGCTGTAAGAATCCTGGAGTATCTTTATCCATAGTGTTAGCCACTACACGATCAGAGTTTCGAACTACCGAGGATTTCTCGTTAATAAACTCAAGGTCTCCGAGCATTAACTCTAATTGGGATGTATTTTTACCCATTGCCTGCGTATCAATACGTGTAGACTGAATGTATTTATTCAATTCAGTAGCTCCTGTTTCTGCTTTCAGATATTCTTGCAGATAAGAACGTTGCTCTCCGTTGGTAGGAGAGGATAACTGATCTTTCATCTCAGTATCAGAGTAATCGACAGGAGAAAACCCTTTTCCGTATTTATCGCGAATGATCTTATCAATCTTTTGGTCTGTCAGTAATTGCTCAAACTTTTTATCTGTCCACTTAGGCTCATTGGCAATAGACTCCTGAATAGATTTCAGCTTCGTATACTCTCGTACAATAGGTTGATTAAGCAAGTACATTACTTTTCTAACAGGAGTTCCTGCACGTATGAGGTATAAAGCGGTTTTAGCTGTTGTAAGATTCAGGTTCAGTGAATAACTGATAGGGTTCTTTACCCCATCAATAAACATGTTAGTAATCTGATTAAGAGTATCTCCAATCTCTTCGTTCTTGTGTATGTCTTCAACTTTTTCACTTGTCTGATAAGCCTTAGCTCCTGCAAGACTTACTCTTCCAGACTCTGTTTGATTGTGAGGAATCTCCAGATCAAAGTTTTTCAGCATGTAGTAGTTGTAACGTGTAGAGTGTACATGATCACTTACATGAAGTGCAGAAAGTCCAGTACCTGCAATACTCTCGATATTACGCTGTGTAATACGGGTGAGGTATTTGAAGTTGGTGGTCATGGTTGCATAGTCACTCTCGTAAGTTTCTTTCCTGATATCATCGATTTCCTGTTTCAGATTATCAAGAACATCAATACCAATCGGAGTCAGCAGTGCTTCACGGTTTGTTTTGTGGCTAAGTATCTGGCTGGAAATGCTGATGAGGCGGTTTTGATATGCCTGCTTAGTATTCAGTGCTTGTTTAGAGGCATTCTTAATGCGTTTTCCAGTTTTCATTGTTTTATCTATAAGCATATCAGCTAATTTACCATAGCCTCGCTTCTTCAGTTGTTTTCGTATAACAGCAACATCATCTGTTTCAAGCTCTTTGTACATCTTATCAATAACCTTTAATGCTTGATCACCGTTTTCAAAGAACTCAATGTACTCAGGCTTTCCTTTTACCATACGGTAATTAGGAAGGAGAACATTCAGCTTATCAACGTCAAAGTCACTACCTGCTTTAGCTACAATTTCAGTCGGCAGTACAATTGTTTCTCCTGCAGATTGTGGTAAGAACCCTTTGATTTTAATACGCTCAATAACGTTAAGTCCAGAAGTAGGAATACGGAATCCAACAGCTTCAAGAAGTTCATTGGCTACGTCTTCAGGGTTGTCTCCAAATAGTTCTTTGAAGTAATGTGGCATATACACTTCCATGTATCCTTTACCCTCTCCCTCTTCAGGGTAGAATTGTAGCTCATTAGACAGGTATTTGTCTCCAACTTTCACACGAGGATTTTGCTCAAAGAACGTGCTTGATGCCTGTACTTTAGCTCCACCATGAACCTTCTGACTAATAACACGACTGTCTGCGATACTTGCAAGGATGTTTTCAATCTTGTCTCGGTTAGACAATACGTCTAAACCTAATCCAGCTTCCATGAGTTTCTTGAGGTTGCTTAACCCCTGAATAAGGTTGTTGTTAGCATCACGTTGCTCAGCTTCATCTACAAGAAAATCGATGAGGCTTTCCATACTATCTATGGTATAGCGACCTTCAACTATGGTAAGACCAAGTTCCTCAATCAATTCATCGATACCCAGTTGAATAAGATCTGAATGTGTACGTGTCATTTCACTGGCAAGATCACCAAGCTCAGCTGCTTTATCTGAGCGTACTTCTCCATTCTCATAAATTCCTGAAAGTATTTGCTTCATGAACTGGCTACCAAGGATAACGCGGTCTTTAACAGAGTTTCCTGTCTGTAGTTGTAATCCCCAATACTCAAAGTAACTGTCTTGGGTAGTTACTTCAGAAAAGTCAGGAACTCCATCTTTATAGAGCTCTTGTCCAGGATTTTTGGTTCCTACCTTATTAGCAGACTCAAAAGTAACGATTCCAGTTTTACTTTTGCTCATGTATTCTTTGAGCGTAGTGAAAGCTGGCGTATTGTACTCACGAAGAACAGGTAATAAAGCTGTCTTATACATCCCTGGAATAAATTCTTCCTCTGCAAGAGGTCCAAAATACTGAGGCTTGAGCATGTTAAACGTGGTACGCTTACCATCTGTATTAACAAGGTCTCTGGCAGTTACTTTTTCTGTTTCTCCTGTGGTCCAGTTCTCAAATTGTATAGAAGTAGCTCTTTCTGGTCGTTTCTCCCACTGATATAGTCGTTCAAGGGCTTCTGTCCATTCTGCACCTCGAAGTTTCATATCTCGATAGGTTTCCAGGGATACCATACCTATAGCATCTGCTTCTTCCATAGTCTCGTAAGAATCTGCATTTTTCAGCGTCTTCTTGATTTCTTCAAGTTCCGTAGAACGAGTAATGACATCAGAGAATACAGCTGTACGAATAATAGGACGATAGCCTTTCTCGTATTTGTCTGTAGTTTGTAGTCTTCCTTTACTATCTGTATATGCATACAGCCGTTGATTAGAAGGGAAGAATTGGTTTAACAGGTTGTTTACACCATTACCTACAGAAGATATCTTTTTAGTACCAAGAGCACCACTCATTCTGTGGAAGAAGTTATCAGACTTCTTATAAAAAGCAGGGTGACCAGTAAATACTTTGGTTTGCTCAATGTTAGCAGCTGCTTCACTGATTACAACAGTCTTTATAATATTCTCAAGTTGTTCTTGATTATATTTTACCATGTCGTTATCAACGAGTCCAAGTAACCCATTGTTTTTATAGGAGTCTCCTTGTTTCTCAACCACCATAAACTCTTCCAGATAGTCAATAGTCTCTGGAATCATGTCTTCAAAATGCTTCTTAATCTGATGTTCTGCTGTAGAGAACATAGTTTGAGTCATAGCTGAGAGGTTACCATCAATGTATTTCTCCATGGCTGTCTTCAGCTTCTTATTACCACTTACCATCTTAGGCATAATGGAGTTCTCAATAGGATTCTCTACAAGATTCTGAGCTCCAGCATACTGGCTTAAAAGGTCTCTGTTTTTACGAATGTAGTCCAACTCGTCCATCAGGTATTCTGTAAACTGCTTAACGTACGTGTTTTCACGTATCTCCTTCTTAGAGAATATCTCTCCAAGTTCTATGAAACGTTCAAGCTTCTTATCTCCTGCTCGGAATAATGGATATTGTCCACTAAGCACAGAGTTTATGTGTACACGTATTTTATCAGAATGGTCTAACTTGCCAAAAGGTGTGGCTTTACGGTTTCCTTTAATTCCTTCTGTGATATTAATAGTCAGTTTACCAGTCCGTTCTCCATCTTTATTAAATAGCTTGGTATGTCGAGGTGTAGAGGTTCCTTTCCTGTTCAGTAGAATAGACCGTTTGCTGTAATCAGATTTTAGATGAGGATTTTCATCCAACAACGTGTTCAAATTAGCTGCTCGATTGATCTTATCTTCAATCAAAGAGATATAATGATTCAGTGTAACATTATACACGGTTTCATTTTCAAGATTCAAATGCTGATTCTCTACCCAATCGACAGAATTGTCAATTTCGTGCTGAACAACAGCGTTTAAATCTCCTTCCATGTCTCCATCACGAAGGAAAGCATTAATCCCTTTTCCTTTTTTGATCAGATTATACATATGATCAACAGAGTTATTAAACTCTTCAGAAGGAAGAGAATCATAAGCTGTAACGTGGATACCTAACTTCTCAAGGAATTGCAGACGTTTGTAATATGATTTGTACTGAGCTTCCTCATTAGGAGCTCTCTTAGTTAAACGTTCCTGATAGTTTTTATTAAGGGACGTCAGTAAGAGGTCCTTTTGTTTCAGACTATTAACCAAAGAAGGTTTGTAGACCAGCTGGTTGTTCTTCAACGTATATACGTTTTGACGAATACTGTTAGAGAACCATTCTTTTACAAGTCTGTTTTTACTGGTATTAATCGTTGCATCAATCAGTTTAAAACTGTCTCCTTCATCACTGATAGCAATCTTGTAACTGTTATTGTGCTTAGAGAACGCCTCATTAAACTGTAGCATCAGGTTAATATCTGCTTTAGTAAAGCCAGATTTCATGAAGGTACGATTTAAAAGGTCTGTCATTCCTTCCTGATGACGAATCTTCTGTGTGATGACATCTCTCTTTTCAGCCAATGTAGTTGTGCCTGCCATATGATTAGCCAGTACATTGAATACCTTGCCAAAATCAACATTCTTCTTAATTCCAGGAAATGAAAAGTTCGCTTTATGAGAACTCAGACTTCCTACTAAGAACCGAACAGCAGACGTGGCATTTTGTTTCGCTGAAAAATTGATTGAGGCGTCTTGATAATACTTGTTACTGTCTTTGGTTACAGAATCTCCAATAGTATCCTCAGTAATAACCTCTATGTTATATCTTTTTAGGTTACGTTGATGCAGGGAAATAACTTTATCCCAATTATTACGAACAAAGTCTAAGTTATCAATAAAGTTTGTATGCTCTTTAGAAATAAGCTTGCCTTTAGCTTTACGTTCTTTTAGCTGTTTAACGGCAGTATTTCTTCGCACAAGTACATCAGCTTTCACAGCCTTTAACACTTCGTTATAGTACTCTTTACTGTCATCTGATGTAAACAAGATATTCAACTTATCAGGGAACACGTTGAACAAGTTGTCAAAAAACAGATAGTTCATCATGTCCATAGTATCACTTGTAAATTTCACAGAATCATTTAGAACAAGGTCATCTGCTTTCTGTAGTCTTAGGGTATTACGGTTAATGAGCGTAGGAGTTAATTGAATATCACGACCTTCTGACAAGATTTTAGCTAAATCTTTGATAGATGTGGTCGCATTTAATTCATTCACTCGTATAGACTCTCCAAAAATCTCTTGGAAGAAGTTTCTGATAGCATCCCAAATCTTTTGAAGGGTTCCTTTATCCTGATACTGATTGGAAGCTTCCTTACCAAGTACAGTTGTAATGATTTCTCCTACAACAGCAGGATCAGCAACGTTATTAGGAAACGCATCTCCATAGCCAGCTTCAACTTGTTCGATGATACGTCTTCCCTGAGCAGTAGAAGCAATACTGTTGTATAGTTCTCTTGCAAGTTCAGGGTTTTGGTCCATGATTTGATCGACAATAGCGTGACCTACTTCATGAAATACCGTCTCTGAGTTTATCTCACCATCTGTAAATACATAGGCTATTCCTCTGTGGTAAGCGCCTTTAGGAAGGTTTTCCAGAGTAAATTTTTCATCTGAATGCTCTTGTAAGAACTCCAATCCTTCTACTTTGGACTTAACTACAACAGGAACTCCTGTGGCAGAAGTAAGATTACCTGTTATGATATCAAACTCTCTGTTAGTAAGAACTCTTCCTGAAGCTGTTCCCTTGAACCAGTCAAAAGTAGCATCGTCTTTCTTATCAGATTTCTTTTCTATCTTATCATAATACTCAGACTCTTCTTTACCAGGGGTTTCAATTTGATAAGCATCTACAACTTCAGGATCAGCTATAGTACTTTCTTCAGGTTCAGGAACCTCAGTGGTTTCTTCCTTTTGAATTTCAAATGTTTGAAGATCTTCTATAAGCTTAAACTTGTCTCCATCATTTAACCAACTGGTAAACAGTTTATTGCGCTTCTCAGCATTCTTGGTAATGACATCAAAAGTCTTTTTAATAGAGTCTGTAGCATTCTCAAGGTCATAGGAAAGTATCTCTGTATCAATGTTTCCATCAATGTTAGTTACCTTCACACGCAAAGGAATAGCAGCTCCTGTGTATTCAACAATAACTTCCTTGTTATTAATCTGAGAAATATCAGAGATAATCTCACCTTCAACAGCAAGATCTACTTCTGTAGGACCGGAGTCTTCTTCTGTAGGAGGTGGTGTGGAATCTGCATCATCAAGTGTAAATTCTGATTGTCCTAAATCAAGAGCCTTATCACTGATAACCAATGACTGATTATAGCTACGGAACCCTTCTTCACCATTTTCAAGCTTAGGAGGTTTCTGCAGATACGTTTGAACAACCTTATTGTCTAACAGGTACTGTTTGTAACTTGGATACTCTGTTTCTTTAAACTGCCCATCTTCATAAATAATTTGATAATAGGTTTCATCAGAATTTTTAAGAGGAGCACTTTGTACCTGTATGTGGGTACCATCAAGAACTTCTACTAAAGCATTTTCAAGTTCAGGATTGAGTTTATTGATGAACTCCCCATCAGCATTTTCAGCGTAGATAGGAATAATCTGATCGCCAACCCGCATTTCATTACCCATCAATTCCAAGTAGGCGTTATCTTCAAAGCTATAAATCAAATCTTTGACAACTTCAAAGGCTGGTTTAGATAATACATTACCTTCAGCATCCTGTAGTCTTCCTGCTCTTTCTCTGAGTTCCTTATTATAATTTGCTTTCTTTCCTTTGAACTCAGACTGGTTTGCATACTGACGTAAAGCAGCGATAATAGTGTTCTTCTCTTTGGCATTGAGATTACGTGTATGCCCTTCGTGAGCATTACCACGCTCATTATCAAGGATAACCACATGTCCCCGCTTAAAATGAACTAAGTCGCCTTTGTATTCGAACACTTCTCTCGTCTGTACACGAAGATCGACTTGCTCTACATCAAACATGGTCTCCAGAGGCTGAGGATTATCAAGGTCTATGTAATCAATTCCCATTGATTTACCATTGATACCCAACTTGATCTCTTTACCATCTCGAAGGTCTGCTAACCACTTATTACGTCGCTTAGCATATGTCTGTTTGATACGTTCTTTTTCTTTCTCGTAATTGGCTTTACGTTCTTTGTAGTTTTTGCCTGCAAAATGGTTCTTCAAATAGTCAGGTGTAGGTTTGAACGTACGATCATATTTACTACCAGGAATTGTATATGAAGGCTCTGTAATTGTACTATACAGGTTTTCTTCCAGAGAAAATGTTTCTGTAGTAGTACCATCTTCTTTCAGGTAATTTCTATTCTCATCTGTAACAGCAGCTAAAATAACTTCATCACGTTTATAATACTCTGGAACATCATAATTATCAGGAGCAAGCATAAGCTCAACAAAATGAGGATTATCCTTGAAGCTGGTATTTGTGATATAACGGTATAAGCGTCGTTGAGAGGCATCAGGATTTGGCTTGTCATTAGTACCTGAGTTTCCTGCCAATCGTTTAAATGCTGTAAATATAGTACGCTGAGGTTTAAAATCCTCTACTGTATCTGTGTCCTCTTTAGTAGATTTCTTTCCTTTAACCGTACGTCCTTTAACAGCTACAGCTCTATTACGAAGAATATGCTGATATCGTTTAAGTACTCCCTGATAGGTTTCGTATTTACTACGAAGATCTATAAAGCGTTGAATGTCATTACGAGCATTAAGTAGTTCTGCCATTTCAGAAGACTGGAATAGCTCACTAAATATAGGATAATCAATATCAAATGCAGCCCAATAATTAACGTCACCTGGGAAATTATTACTCGTTATTCGCGTCTCATTTATAAGTTTACGTACACCTTCAAAACGGTTTCCATAGCTTTCAGGATTTAAGTTTTGTAACTCTGATGTAAGGTTCTTGTTAAACTTGATACGAAAGGCTTCAAATATTTGTTTGCCTACATCACCAAATACACTACTTGTTTGGCTAAGTAAGCCTTCTTCAAGCAGTTCGTTATATGCTTTTCGTGTAGCTTTTCGGATAACACCAGAAGCATCGTTAATTTCCTGAGTGTATTCCCTGAACTTTTCAATAGCTGTAATAGCACGCTCTACAGATGCTGAAAGTTCTTCATAATCAGAAGATAGACCATCAAGAGTTTCAATTGTCATGTTACTATTAAGCAAGAGACGTGATTTGATATACTCCATCTCAGAGAAGATCTCTTTCATCTCCTTGTCAAGAATCATATCTGCAGACATTTTATCATCTACTACTTTGTCTGCAAGCTTCTGAAGTGTTTTAATGTCTTTCAGGATCTGAGCTTGTTCACGTTCAATCGTTTTCTTGACGTTCTTCAAGTCTTTCTCTACTTCTTTCATCTCTCGTTCGAGAGCTTCAATAGCTTTAGCAGGCTTTGTTCGACGATCTAAATTAGTGAGCTCTTCTTTTGCTTCCTGTTCAACCAACTCATCGAAGATCTCATTAATCCTTGCTGATGCATCTTGTTTAAATTGTTCTGTTGTCTCTTCAGCCTCCGTAACCTTTTCCTGAAGTTTCCTAAAGTCTTTGACTTTTCTCGTGATACTCTTTGAAATGGATTCGATCTCATCGTTTATCTGATCTTGGAGTTCTTCTATTCTGGTTTGTAAAATATCTCGCGCTTCTGCAAGCTGTGTAGGAGGCATGAAATCTAAGAAGCTATTATATATGCTGATTAGTTCACCAGCACTATCAATATCATTGATATACTCACCAAAACCATCAAGAAGCTCTTGCTTCAATCCCTGCATTTTATCACTGTAATTGCTCTCAGCCAGTCTATCCGAAATAAACGCAAAGGCTTGTTCGAAGTTTCCGTTCTTTAAATTTTTACGGAATTCTTTTTGAAAGATTTCAAAAGCTTCTGTAGACATCATCTGATCATAATCTACAGCAGAGGCTTTAGCTATACGCTTTAATTCTTTTAGTTTATCAACACGAGCAATGTCTCCTATGGTTTTTCCTTCACGGTCCACAGGTAAAATTGCAACCACTCCCTCCTCTGGATAAAAAATACGCCCAAAGTCAATTTTGGTTTCTCCTTCTTTATCCTCACGTTCAAATAAAAGCATTTCACCGCCTCTGTATTTGTTTTCAATCACACGTTCTGTGTATTCACGCTGTAATTTTTCAGAGGTTTTTCCCATGGCGTCAATAATAGACTCATGTACGCCTTTCTTATTGAGTTCCTGAAGATTAATCTTACTCATTTCAATAGCTGTCGTGTTTTCAGCTCTTGCTTCATACAGTCTATGGAGTTCATTGTCTTCCATATTCTTCAAAATATCCTGAACTCCCTGAACATCTTCATTGCTCATAATACCACTGACATCTTGATCATCAATAGAGGAAACATCTGCTTCATTAACCAGTTTACTGGCTTTGCCTCGTTCTACCTTCCCATTAATAGCTTCTGAAATCTCTTTGATACGCTCATCAATACGAGCTACAGCTTTTGCTTTTCCTTTTTTAAACATGGAAATACGGTACTCAGGAGCACCGTAAGCATCTTCAGGAGCTTCTTCAAGGAACTTTTTAGTCTTTTGCAGACTTTCGAGTTCGATGATTTCCTGAAAGAGGGATTGCTGGTTTGTATCCAAACTCTCATAAATCTTTCCTGTGGTGCCATCACTTAATATCTCTGATATTTTACCATCAATATCAGACTCCATCTCAATAGCTTTGTCGATACGATAGGTTTGTTCGGCTTTCATAATAGCCAATGGACCATCCAATTCTTTAGATACATTGGTTTCATTAAAGAACTTATTCAGATTATCTCCAATACTTTGTAAGTCTTTTATGACTTTATCTGCAAGTTCTACAGATTCTTCACCTAATCCAAAGTTAGCTCTTTCTTCTTCTGTCATGTTCTTAATGGCTTCGAACATTTCTATGGTATTACCCATACGTCCTTCAATAGCTGCACCACCAAAGGTTACATCTTTTGTATTCATTCCATTAATAGCCAGAGAGAACACAAGGTTTTGTCGTTCAATTTCTGCTTTTTGTGTATCTCCGGTTTGAATCGACGCATTGATGTTTTTTACAGTCTCCTGAATATAACCGAGCTTCTCTTGCTCTGCTTTCATATTCATAGCCATATCTGCTTCAAGACCTCTGTTTTGGTAAGAAGCATAGGCTCCACCAACACCTTGAAATACAGCACCACCTATGAATCCCATAAGGGCTGCATCCCATGTTTTAGGATCTTGTAAATGTTCTGACATTAAGCTTGAGCCTATAGCTTCTCCAAAGCCCATGGCTCTGCCATCTGTTAATCCAAGAGAAACGTCTGCATTATGTGAAGCAATCCGTTTAATAAACTCCTGATTAAATTCCTCATACCCCTCTAAGACTGATTGTCCTACCCAGTCTTTCCAATCAAATCCTGCTTTTTGTACAGCTTGTTTGTATGTAAGAGAAGGATTTCGTTTTAAAACATTACCTACTGCTTTAACAAGATCATCACCTGACTTCTCACTGATATCGATGATACTTGATTTCATAGCTCGGTTAGAGAAATATAATCCTCTTGATAGTGCTCCCCATTGAAACATATCCGTAACTAAGTTAATATATCCTCTTCTATAAGTTCCTGCTGCTTCTTGGGAGGCAATTGTATTAGCTTCAAGTTCTGAACGTCCTTCATTAATAGCTTTGTCATAATTCTGCTCATAAGACTCATAAGCTTCTAACATACCTTCCATATGACGAGAACTAACTGCAGACCCTACAGTTGCAGCTACTCGTGTTCCCCATTTACCTGCTCTAAAAGCTCTTGCTGCATAAGCAGCTCCACGTCCAATAGAACCTGCAGGAAGCATAATAGATAACGTACTTGCAATACTTGGAGCGAGTGAAGCCCAATAGGTAGCATCAAAGAAACGCCCGAATTCTCCATTATTTACTTCATCTGTTGTATATACCTGAAATTGGTCTTGAGTCCATTCTTCAATATCGTTTCCCATTTGGGAAATAAAATTTCTCTCAAATTCCATTTCACTTCCTGTAGCCATATGAGTAATGGCTTGAGGTATATCTTCTCCAAGAAAACCAACAACTTCAAGCCCCATACCTACAACAGTACCCCCTGCCTGAGCAAGAGATTTGCCAAATAATTCTAAGCCTGATTGACCTTGGGCTCTTATTTGGTTGAAGTTTTTATTACTAACAATGTTAGCACCTGGAGCATAATCCCCAAACGTTCCTTGAACTGTTCTTCCTTCTCCTCCTCTGAGAGAGCCTAATGCTCTGTGAGAACGACGTAGTTCATCCAAAGAACTTTTGCCTTTTGGAGTACCTATTTTAGCAGGGGTTGGTTCTGGATCGTTTTTGGGTAAATTTGTAAGTGGATCGAGTTCAGACATATCTTATTTATTCAGTAACCAAGGACAACAAAATACCTTGTATAGTATACGCATCTGGAGCGTCTTCCACAAACCCCCCGTTACTATCTCTAATAACAAATCGAGAATTTTCTCCATATCTGTTACGGGTTACTTTGTGTTCTATACGTAATATTTGCCCAGAGTCATAGCCCCCTGCAATAGAGCGTTGCATAGCTGGGGTAAGCTCTATGGAAGAGTTGCCTGACATAAGTTCGGGGAGGAGACTATTAATAGACGCTACACCTAAACCAAGTTGATATTTTTCTCCGTATAGGTATTGAGCCATACTACGAGCTTCTTCTCCTCCTGCAAGAACTCGTTCAAGACCTTCCACAGCTATACCATCATCTTTACTGATAAAACTACCAATGATTTTTGGTTCTCCATCCATAAGAACAATAGAGTGTGGTCTGAATGTCGACTTTCTTATAGCTTCCTGTTCATCATCTGTGAGCCCTTCTCCATCTGGTTTCACAAAGTTCATGGAAGAGCCTTCATCTGTTAAACCTTCATTTTGCTCAATAGCTCCAATAACATATTCATGCTCTTTGAGGTCAGGAATTAACTTAACTCCAATGTATTCTTTAAACTCACCAGCATCTCTAAGATCATCCACCATTTTTTGTTGGATGTCTTTAGCCTGAGATAATACATTTTTAATCGTACTACCTGCTCTATAATACTCAAAACCGTTGGTTGTTTTTCGAATAACAAGACCGCTGTCTATTCCTTCTTTACTTATAATGGAAGAAAGTTTTTGAGAAACATCATAGTTAGTGTCTTTTTCTCCTGTCATTAAAGCTTTACTACCAGCAAGGATATCAGAACCTTGTACAACTCTTGCTTCTCCTACACTTATATCGTCACTATTAGCAACAAATGCCCCTTCAGGAAGTTTTCCTTTTTCGTACTTATCAGGATTTTCGTTGATTTTATTTAATAATTGTTGCTCATTTATCCCAATGGTCCCATTAGGATTAAACTGTACAAGTGATAACACATCATCATTGAAGCGTTTAGTTAATTCGTTATGTGTGTATGTTTGAGCATCATATAATTGTTCACTTAAAACACGTCTTCGGTTTAATATTTCTTGTGTAGCCCCTACTTTTTGAAGTACAGAATTTTTGTTTTGCCCTATACGCAATCTCTCAGGGGAATTTTCAGGCAGAGCTTCTTGTCTGTTTGTGAAAAATTCAGTGATTTCGTCTACACCGTTTAATGTAGTCCGTTGGGTTGAAGATTCATCTTCGTTGTAACTGATTTGAATTTTACCGTTAACTGTATTTACCTGAAAATCATTAACAGGTTGTCCTCTGGTTCCAAAAATTTCACCACCAATATCATAAAGAGAGTCAAGAATTTCTTTTTCTCTGTCTACAATCTGTTGTTTTTGATCATATAGCCCAGACAAATATTTAGCAGAATCCATTCCAGGAACTTTAACAGATTGGGCAGTGGTAAATAAAGGATCATTTCCTAAGCTACTACCACTTCCACCTTCTCTGTTGATAGATTTAGTGGTTAAATATTTTGTTTTGATTCCAGAATCCCTCATAGAATAAGGCTCAGCTATCGTACTTGCAGCCATGGCTTCTTTAGAGGCAAACTCTTTGGTTTCTTTAACTACTTTGGCTTTGCCTGCATCTTCTGTAAGTTCTCCTTCAGGGGTTAAATATTTACCTGTGGTCTTATCTGTCTGTCTGACATAAAAGTCACGTTCAATCTTTCCACCTTCAGTTACACGTACATCAGTATTATCTGGACTCATAATAGCATTAGCATATAAAGAAAGTTGTTCCCTCATTTTAGGGTCTGAAAGCAATGCTCCCATATTCTGCATATGAACTTCATCAAATCCAATACCTGAGAGTTGTTCACGATAGTTAATTACATCTCCGTTAGGCATGGTTTCACTATACGCACTCTGACCAAACGTTGTTTCTTGGCTATTGCCCTCTCGTTTGGTTGAAAATTTATTCAAGTAGTCACTGAAATCTTCCCAGTTTCGTGCTACAGATAATTCGTTTTGTGAAAATCCTCCTTTAACTCCTGTTGCTTTTCCAGTTTCTTCGTCGTAGTTGATTCCAATTCCATTACGTAATACATAATTACGGATAGCTGAAGGGGCTGAAGATTCATCAAGAATCTCAAGAGCTTCTGCTTTAATGTTACTGGCTTTTTTGTGATATGCGAGGTCATTGGTTAGGCTGGAAACTTCCTCATCTACATAAGGCATCATTCCTCTGGCACCTACATTCTTTACAATGTCGGATAGTTTATTTTGAGTTTGTGCAAAACGAGAACGTGCAAATTCCTGGTCTTCTGGAGATAAGTTAGATATACCATTGATATATGCCTGACTTGCAGCATCTAATTGACTGCGACGATATTGTTGTGCAGTAGCTCCTTGTTGCTGTATAGAGGTAGCTACCTGACTTAACGCTTGTGGATTTAAAGGCTGATAAGTAGGGATGTAATTAGGTTTATCTAAATCTAAGTAGCGTAGTGCCATTACTGTATTTTATAAGAGTTTAGGATTTTTTGAATTTCAGCTTTTGATAATCCAAGCGCTGTAAGTTTAGCTCTAATAGTATTCATTCTATCTATAGGATCAGCTATCTTATCATCAGACACCATTATATCTGTAATTGCTTTACGCTTACTTGCTTCATCTGCACGATACATGGTTACAGGAATTTCAACAGCATCGTTAATAAGTTTCAATCTACCTGCTGTTTCTCTGGCAGATGCTTCACGATCTACCTGAGAGAGTTTTGAATTCATAGCAGATGCTTGTTGCTTACGATTTGCGTTGCCTTCCTGTATACGCTGTCTGTAATCTGCTTCTTTACCTGCAACCTCACTAACTCCTTTCTGATATTGCGATTGGGCAGCTAATCGTTGTCCATGTGATGCATTCGGATTACTGGCAATGGTTGTATACCCACTACGAAGATCTCTTTTAGCGTTATTAAATACAGGGCTTGTAACAGGTAATTGGGCTGCAGAAACTTTGGCTGTAGGCTCGTCATTGCGAGGAGCAAAAGCAGCCATTCCTAATCTCATTACAGAAGGAATAACCCGTGAAGCTGTAAGCAGTTTATTATTAATAGCATTAGGATTTTCTGCTTTAGCCATGGTATCCAGAATTAGTTGATTATTAGCTACAGCTGGACCACCAAATAAGTATTTCTTAACTAATCCACCATTCTTCATTTCATCGCCACCTTGTACGCCTTCTGCTTCTTGAGTTTGTTCTTGTAATACTTTGAGTTGTTCAATCTGCTGTTGAGGGGCATTTTCATTTACCAGTTTTTCGTGCATATCAGCAAATGTCATATCACTGTTAGGCACTTTCAAAGTATCAGAAAAGATATATCCACCTTCTTCTGTTTCTCCGCCCTCAACTTCAGCTGTTGCATTATTTGCATCAGTTGGAGTACCTTCACTATTAATAGGAACTCCTCCTTGCTCATGTGTAGGTCCAACATACTTTTGAGCTCCACCTTTCATTGGACGAACTCCGGGAACCTGACCACCATTACGATATCCATAAGAAGCAGAAGCATAACGTTTTATAAGAGAAGGTTCTTCTTGTTCGGCAGTAGCAGTAGAACCATCAATAGCATTACCTGCCATTCCGCCTATTTGCATTCCAAGCATAGGATTTCCTACTAAAGCGCCTATTCCAGTGCCTACTATTCTTCCAGCGATTCCGCCCCATTTATATTTATATCGTGATACTTTAGTCTTTTTCATAGTGTTATAGCTTGAATCTTAATATACGGTGTCTTGGACAAAATGTCATTCAATTATCTTAGTGACTGCCTTGCTCCCATTTTTGTACTGTAAATCTGAATATGCTTGTTTGCATTGTTATCAAACGTTAATCGTACTGCACACCATTTACCTCTGAAACGGTCTTGGTTATACCATTCTTTTGCGGGGTCTACAACGCCAGCTACTAACATGTTTCTGAAATCATTGGTTTTCCATGTTCCTTCTATGTTACGGGCATTTCCACCATTCCAATCAAAATAACTGATGGTTTTAACACCTGAATCCTGAAGATCATTAAATACCTGAAAGGTACTAAAGGTTTCTTTTGGCAGAGAAGCACCTGTATTATCAATGACTTCTGTCATCATTTCAAGATTAAAGAATACTTTGGTTACAGAAGGAGCCCTGTTTTCTATAAATTCAAACACACTTTCTTCCAGTGTTCCGTAAAACTCACTGCTCTTTGTAGCAATATTATGCTTGTAAAGGTCTAAAGTCCCTGCATTATCATTAACAGAATAGAAGGTATTCAAGTCATACAGGTAATAATCAGGTGTATAGCTATGGAAACTTCCCCAGGCTTTTAATGCGGGGTAATAGCTAAGAGTCCAGTTGCCTTTATGAGTTAACAAAATACGATCCCATTTAGAGTCGTAAGTACAAATCAATTCATTTTTATTTATATCTGGCAAGGTATCCTTAAAATGATTACGCAAGCCATAGTCAGAAATAACTTCTGGTCTTTCACCTACAAGAACAACTTCTCCTGCATTACGGTCAACAAAGAAATATCCGTGAGGCGTGGACAAAGCACACCGCTGGTCTTGTAACCCTCCAAATCCTACTTCTGTTGTAATAAGCTCATCAGGGTCTACAGCAAAGATATCTCCTGCACCAACAAAGGCTCTGATATCACCTACAAGCATTTCTTGTCTGGCTTTCGTACGGATTAACGCACGTTCCATATGAGGGATAATGATGTTCTGCAGAATCGATAGTTTAACAAGTTCTCCACGTTTACGTGTGAGATCGATAAAATCGTTTTCAAGGAATGTTCTAAGCCCTTCATCTTCTCCTATGTTTGAATCTCCCCGCAAAGAGCGTATGATTCTGGTAGGAAAACGTGTAATCGTATCATCAGATTTTAAGGCAGGAGCTGGGGTTTTGATTAAAGCTTTCGCAGAATAATCAGGATTGTAGGCTATAAAGTTAGCTAAATCCCTTCCTCCATCAGGAAAGTCTTTTTCAATATTAAGTACTTCTTCTTTCCCACTTTTTGGAAAATACAATTCCCAAGGAGACTGCCCCTCATGTCTTAGTTTAATGTTGTCTGTAGACTCACATACAAAATCAAATAACAGTCTAATCTCTTCGTTAAAAGGATGACCACCGTCGCCGTTTCCTACTCCTGAAACACGAGGAGCATAAGATGATATAAAGATATCTCCTCCAAAAATATTAGACATTGTATGTAAAGGAGTATCTGATTCTCCTACTGCAGAACCTCCCACGATAGGATTGATTCCAAAATCAATTCCTGATTTTTTAATATCAATGGTGATTGTTGCATCATAAATTCTTCCATAATTATCTGCTGTAATTGTAAGTACAGGATTTGTAGGTACTAAGTTTACTGATATAGAATAGTTGTTTGTTAGTGTAGCTGGTGCTGCATTAAATGCTGTCTCAATAGCAGACGCAATATTATCATTTGTTTGATTGTTTGTCACAGGCACATCAATTGATTGATTAATAACACCATCACTTGAAACAAATGTAATAGAAATTTGTCCTGAAGAGCCTCCAGATAATTGTCCAGCTATAGGTCTAAAATAACCTGAAGTAGGTTTATCTACAGTTAGTATATTTATACTGGTTCCATTATCTACAGTTCCTCCAGTAGTCGATTCAACACGTATTGTTCCATTATTTGACGAAGCTGTATATCCAGATAAGCCTGTATCTGTATTAATAATACTGGCTATTTCTATAGCAGCTTCTACTTCTGTTAAAGTATCAAAAGGAAGTTCGGAGTCTGTTAATAAAAGATCTAACTGTGCTACATTTCCACCTATATCTACCTCAAGTGTAACATCTTCTCCTGTAATAGAGAAAGGATCGATAACTTTTTCAAAACTTGCAGGTATAGATACTGCACTATCAGCTGCAGAGTTTACACTAATTGTTCCCTCAGCATAATTATTTGTTCCTGAAACAGCAGTTCGAGGATCGAATATAGAAAGGTCTGTAAATATAGCGCCTGTCCATACAAGTACTTGTTGATCAAAAGGGGCATAGAGTTCTGTTTTGTGGGAACAAATCTCTCCAATAAGCATGAAATTTTCACCTGCATTACCGTTAGTCCAACTACCTAAGCCTGAAAAATCGATAGGAAAGTTACCATCCACCTGAACACCTATTCCTTCTTCTCCATCCTCATTGTAGATGTCAAAGTTGAATCCTTTTTCTGTAGCATTTACAATTGAGTTCCGCTGTAAATATGTGATAGCGGTGCCGTTTTTTATAGGGCGAATCTTATTTTGTTTGGTTCCAGCAACATATTGCATATTTGTTTTTTGATTAAGGTAGTACCCATTATCTTTACCACTTGTAATATAGTCTCCAAGCTGATAGCCTGTAGGAGCATACAAAAGTTTAAGGTGAGTAGCTGTTCCAAGATTAAGTTTAATACGAGCACTCTGAAAAGCAGACATGCGTACTGTGTTAATGTTAGACAAAGATTGTTGTTGTAGAAACTCTACATTGAACACATAATAGTCTCCCCAAGTTCTCATAGGTAAAATATTACCTTGATCGAGTATGCGCTTATTTACATCTGTGCGTTCTGCATAATATACCTTTACTCCACGTATTTGGGATAAGAGGTTTGCAGGAATCTTCACATCTTCCAGCGTGAATCCAAGCGCATTAACTCTGTTATCTGTAGCAGGGTCAAAGTATTTCTTATTGTCAGGAAAATGATGGTGGCGAACATTCTTACCCCATAATGTGGTTTCTCCTGATGATTTAATAGCTCCATCTCCATTTGTATCTACATCCCAAATTTCCCATGTTCCTGAACTATCATCTGCAGGGTATGTTTCGTTTTCATTCTCCCAATAGCCCATACCATAAGTAAAATCAGGGTTAGACTCAAATTGAAACTTTTTGTGAGCAGCATCAATATAGGTGTACTCATCATTTGTTGTTGTATCAGTTTCTCTTGCAAGTGGGGCTCTCCCTGGAATATGAAACGCTTTAGACTCTTCACCATTTTTTAGTACAAACGAGATGTATATAGCGTAGACTTCACCACGCTTAAAGCTTTTGTCATAAAAACTAACTGTAGGACGTCCGTAATGACTCCCAATTTCAATACTATCTCCTTCCGGACCAATATTCTTATAAGCAGGTTTTACCTTAATGTTATTCGCATACTTCTGAAAATCAACAGGAGCATTTTTAGATACGTTACCCATGTATAAGGTATTATCTTGTTCTGCAATTGTTTTTGCTGTCTCATAATTAGCATTGGGAATAATAACATCCTCATAAGCTACCTGAGTACCTGTAGCTCCTGAATAACTTAATGTACTTGTGGAATCAGAAATAGGCTGAGGCTCCAACTCAAGAACTTCAGCAATAGTATCTGCCTCTTTACGAATCACACATACCTGAAAAGATTCGTAGTTTACGTCAAGATTTGTAATACTTAGATTAATTTCTTTAGAAGTAACTGTTCCCGAAGCTACACCATCGTACTGCGTTGGATTAAATTCATCTGCATCATCTGTAATAGAGACAGCAGGCGTGAACATCATATAGCTCGTTTTAGAATTATCTGCAGCAATTAATCGGATACCAAAATGGTATGCCCCTGAAAGCAATTGTCCACCATTATTCACTCCTGTTAATCCAATAACAGGAACATTATCTATGGAAGGGAACAAACGGATACTGTCAATATCTGTAATAGCTTCGCCTTTAGTTATGTTATAATATCTAGGAGGATTTATATTATCTGTCCAGTAAACAACAATTTCATTCTTGTTATTAATGACAGCTACGGCTTCAAGGATAGAGGAGGGTGAGAAATTTAACTCAACTTTATTGATAACAGAGGTATAAACACCATCTTGAAATAATCCTATTTCAGAGTCTGTACCATCGGTTGAAAAGAGAATAAAAGAGCCATCATATACAAGAGTATGTCCGATAAGCGTATACCCTGCTTGTAAAGAATCTTGTAATTCATTCCCCTCTTCAGATGTAATCGCTCCTTTTTGTTTAGTCAGAAGCATGTTAATGGCATCCCTATAGCTTCCTTCTGGTTGATCTATAGGGTCATTATCTCTGTGAATGCCTTTGAGTCTTTTCATTTATTCGTTACTTAAAGGTCCATAAATACTTACATATTTCTCTACGGTATTACGAAGATCTGTAATGGTCTTCTGCATAGCAGATACATCTTTTCTTAATCCCTGGACTTCTGCCTGAGAAGCTGCAAGTTGTTTAGTAATTTCTAATTCTCGTTTGTGGGAGCTTTCGCCGTGCGCTTCGAGGTCTTGCACACGCTTACTTAAATTGAGTAGCAGTTTTTCCGATAATTCCTGTGTCCTATTGGCTGTATTGGTTTTATGCCCAAGAAGTAGGGATACATATTTATACAACACGCCCCCAATAACACCAGTAATTAAATAGGTAACAACTTTCCAGATGCTGGATGTTTCTGAAATGTCTGGAAGAAGGTCTTGAATGAAGATAAAAAGGAGTTCCATAACGCTCTATATGTAAAAGTTTCTTTATTAGTTAAAAAAAAATTCTCGATAACTACTTCAATATCTTCTTCCTGTGGAATACTGTCTAACAAGTCATCAAGTGTGCTTGCAGAGCTTGTTACATCTCTAAACCCATCATGGTTAATATCTGTAAATCTCCGCCCAACTAATATACAACCTTTTGTGTCTTTGTAAAAGTTACCTTTATGAATAAGTATTTCTGTTCTTGGTAGTAACTTATCATCATTTAGCCATATACAGCGCCCAAATTTAGGAGAGGTATGTAATTGTGCTTTAAATATACCCTCTGGGATTCGACTTATGTTTCTCTGATTATCTTTCCATGGAAGTTCAAGGGTTCTACAAGTGAAGATAACAGAACCATTTTTAATTAGCTTTAGTTTTCCCAGTGTTTGGGTAGGTTCTTCTGATGTACGTTTGATTTCTATGATCATGAGTCTACGGTATAGCGTTGAAATGTATCTGAAACTAAATTCTTAGCATCTACGGCTTCATCAGAGGGATGCTCCTCCCATTCAAATGCTTTATTGGGTAGTAACCCTACCCACATATCTTTGAACCTTTCAGCTTGAGCTTCATCAGGCATAGTTGCTCTATTTTTAGCTCTTCCTGCAAACATATCCCACCGTTCTTCTGCCTGAAAATAGTTCAAGCCTGCGGGATGTTTACGCCCTCCTTCCATCATCTTGTATACGATGTACCAATAAAGAGCTTGCAAAAACTCGTACATATCAGGAACAAGAGGAAAGCCATTATTATCAACATTTACAGCCTGATATGTAATTAATATCCAATCTGATTCAAAACTTGTACGAAGGAAGCCTGCATCTAACAGAAATGTTTCGTCGTATTTTGATCGATTAACTTTAACGGGATGTTCTTCATCTTCTGGAACGTATGCAGGATGAATATCAGGAGCACCATATGGAAGTTTGTATGTAAAATCTTCTCGTGTGGGAGTCTCTCCTTCAGGGATTTCGTGCTTTGTGTAATACACACCCTTAATACTGATTGTTCCTGGAGGAAGAGCAATACGATGATCGCTTGTTTGTACAATGGTTGATTTAGTAACCGTTTGAGCATAACTACCAATAGCATCGAGAGCCTCCCCTATCCACTCTATACCATCAACAATCCATTCTGTATCCTGTATACGAAGATCACGGAAGACCTTAGAAATAAGCGCTTTACTTGATGTATACTTTAAAACCATTACTGTTCTCCTTGTAGAGTATCATTATCTGTGTCATTATCTATATCCTGAACTCGCCGAAGCTCCCCAGATACAATGCCTTTAGTGATTCCTTCCAACATATCTCCACTAATAGGAAATGGGCTGTCTTCGTCATAAATGGCTATACCATCTTCCTGAGCGAAGTTAAAAACAGCTTCGGGGTCTTCAAAAATACCACGAACATAAATTTTATCGCCATAAAAATCTCCAGTCACGTATAAATAGTTATCACGAATAAACACAAAAGGTTCATCTGAGGTATACTTATTGAATCGTTGCCATGGAGTTCTTACGGAATCTAACATCGAAAGAGGGGGTCCAACTTTGTTATCAACAGATACATAAGTAATAGCCTCAGAGCGTTTTAAGCGGAGAGGTTTAGGGATTTGTCTGGAAGTTTTGTATACCATTTCTCCAGAATTAATCCCCGTAACTTCTGAAGGATCAACGTATTCAAGCGTTATAAACCCAAGTTCTTGCTCAAAAGCTGAGCTTCGATTTAAGTTACGTTCCTGATCTCTTCTAAGGAAAACTGCACGATAATACTTCACCATGTATTTGATTTGCTCAAGAGACAGGTGGTCTGTATTTGATGTGCGTCCTCCTCGAAGAAGATTCAATATGTTATAAGCAATTTCATTTAAACTTGTCATACGACTAAGATACGTGTTTAATAGTCATTACTGTGGAGCCCAGCTATTGCGTACACTCCATAAATTCAGCCATGAATCTGGTTATTTAGTGTCATCGATAATGGCAAACTTCAGAATCTCGTACTCATCTGCATCCAATGCATGAGTTATCTGAGATAACTTAAGCTTCCCTTTTGTGTATGTAAGTTCAATTTCTACTTCATTAAGAACCCTCAATTCATCCATAAGATCTGTAACTTTTGGCTTAATCTCTTCTTTGCTCAAATCTTTTTTAGGCTTGGAATCATCCACTTTTTTAGGCTTCTTTTTATCTTCTTCTTCTTTAGCCTCATCTTCGATCTCGTTTAGACGTAGTTTAAGCTTTTTAAGATCTTCTATAATATCTTCCCGTTTATCGTCGTATACTTTTGTAGCGTCTATCAAATCATGCTTTAAATGGTATACTTGCATTCCTACATCGCCTTTGATACTTGTAAGGTCTGACTTAGACTTTACTACTTGTCCTTGTACTCGTTGGGTAGGATTAATAACTTCCAATGCAGAGAGAGCTTGTCCATACGTTAAGGTTTCTTTAGCTGCTTTTTTCTTTTTACTCATAAAAAATAGTAATGATAGTTAAGATTAATGGTTTCGAAAGATACTACTTTCTTTCTCACTATTCAATATTAGGTTTTATTAGAAAATTTGGAGAACTTCCTATAACAGGAAGATTAAAGCTAAGGTGTTATACTCTGAAAAGTATCCTAACACTTATCTTATATACTTATCGAAATATGCAAACAAGTTTATAATAGCTCATGAACTTATACACATCTGGCAAGCTCATAATGGTAATCCTTGTATAAAAAATATAGAATCCTGTAAGCGTAGAGCTGATATTAAAAAAGGTATTGTCTTGAGAAGCGTTAATTAGCTTTCTTATACTGATCCCTAAAATTTTTGGCAAAGAGGAACCAAATTGGCACCAACAGTATGATTAGGTAATGGTTGGTTAGAAAGCCAACAGTTGCCAATCCTAAGGCGTACATACCTATATAATCCATCTTTATGGAGAGGTCTGTTCGGTTCCAGTGCATCCACCCACTTCCAACAGCTAATAGTAACCCTGCAAAAAAGGTGACCCAGTCTCCCGTCTATCCTACAAGAGGGAATATTAAATTGCTTACGACTAACCCTATTTTATATAATTTGTCCAGTGTTCTAATTTTTATTTATAGTTATACTTTTGTCCACTGAGTGGGGGGTTCCCATACGTTTCCATCTACATCGAGATTTAATCTGAAGTTTGTCATTGTTTTGGTGTTTTGTTGGGGTTAATTGTTTGTGAAAGAGTCTTGGGCGCTGTATGAAGAATCGGGAGCTACGTCGTCATTGTCAAGGGCTCTAATCCGAGCCTCAATAACATCGCCCTGTGAGGGTAAGAAGTTAAGTTCTATGTCCCCAGACTTAGCGCCGGAGGCTCCCCATCCAA
>Ga0306912_1000089_pt1 | contig 55766 bp, 46 predicted proteins | sample AntRauFillE10628_FD_190443 | JGI IMG/M metagenome (GOLD analysis project Ga0306912, IMG submission 190443) | Saline lake microbial communities from Rauer Islands, Antarctica - Metagenome Filla E10 #628 (v2) (version 2) | ecosystem: Environmental > Aquatic > Non-marine Saline and Alkaline >...
ATAGTGATGGTCTACAATCTACGCGCCTCCCTACTTATCTCCAGTTTATTGCCTATTGCAGTGCTCATGGTTTTTATCGCCATGCGCTATTTTCACGTTGATGCCAATATCGTGGCCTTGTCGGGTATAGCAATTGCTATCGGAACCATGGTAGACTTGGGTATCATCCTATCCGAAAACATCATTAAACACCTCGATGAAGCGCCGCCAGAACAAAAATTAATCGATAGCATCTATCAAGGAGCTTCAGAAGTTGCTCCCGCTATTTTAACTGCTGTCACTACTACCATAGTAAGTTTTGTTCCCGTTTTCACCATGCAGGCTGCCGAAGGCAAACTTTTCGGACCCCTAGCCTATACCAAAACCTTTGCTTTAATCGCCGCCTTAATAGTTTCCCTTCTCATCTTGCCAACTTTGGCACACTGGTTTTTCGGCTTTAAGATTAAGAGTAAATTACTTAAGAAATATGGCGATTATGCCTTAGTGGTTTTAGGCTTAACCGCTTTATTCTTTCATACCTGGGGAGGACTGATATTGACTTCATTTGGTCTGCTGGGAATATTAAAAACTCTCCTTAAGCAAAGTAATATTACCCTTCCTTCACTGGTGGCTTTTCTGCTAAAACAGGGCACATTAATTATCACCGCCATTGCCGTATTATGGTTGTTGGCTAAATACTGGCTTCCTTTAGGGGCCTCACAGTCCCTAGCCCTCAACTTTTGCTTTGTTTTTCTATTAGTGGGCTTAATATTAGCGGCATTTAGCCTTTTAGAATATCAGTATAAAAAGATCCTTAGATGGTGCTTAGATAATAAAGCCAAATTCCTCTTTCTTCCTGCCTTTTTAATTTTTCTGGCTGCTAATATTTGGCTTGGGTTTAGCTCTGTTTTTGGATTTGCTGCCCAGGGCTTTAGCAGCTTAGGTTGGGATATAGAAGATACTCGTTTATGGACCAGTTTAGACGAAAACTTTCCCGGTCTTGGCAAAGAGTTTATGCCCTCTTTAGACGAAGGTAGTTTCCTGCTGATGCCCACCACTATGCCTCATTCTGGAGTCAGCTATAATCGTAAAGTTCTCGGTCAGCTCGATATGTTACTGAATAATATCCCCGAGGTAAAACTAGCAGTTGGCAAAATGGGACGGGTCGAATCGGCTTTAGACCCCGCACCCATTTCTATGTTTGAGACCATGATTAATTATAAGTCGGAATATGCGCTTAATAAAAAGGGACATCGTCAAAGATTTAAGGTAGATGCGAATGACCGCTTTATTACCCTTAACGGAGATTCGCTTAACAATGAAGACGGCTTAGAGCAAAACCTAGATGCTCACCTTGTGCTTATCGCAGATGAGCAAGGAAAATATTATCGCAACTGGCGTAAACAGATCAAATCACCTGATGATATTTGGGAAGAAATCCTCAAAGTAACCCAAATTCCTGGCCTTACATCAGCCCCTAAATTACAACCGATAGAAACGCGTTTGGTCATGCTACAAACTGGTATGCGCGCGCCCATGGGGATTAAGGTCTACGGCCCTGATTTGCAAAGCATCGAAGATTTTGGGATGCAATTAGAGGAGGTTCTTAAGAAAGTACCCTCCGTAAAAACGGAAGCCGTATTTGCCGACCGAGTGGTGGGCAAGCCCTATATTCATCTTAATATAAATCGCTCTGAAATTGCACGCTTTGGCCTCAGTATAGCCGACGTTCAAGAAACTATTGAAACTGCCATTGGAGGCAAAAAAATAACTTCTACCGTAGAAGGACGTGAACGCTTCCCAGTAAGAGTAAGATACCCGCGCGAGCTTAGAGACGATCCTACTGCCATAGGTGAAATCTTGATTGCCACTTCTAGCGGTACGCAAATTCCCTTATCACAAATTCTCGATATTGAATACGTTCGCGGCCCACAAGCAATAAAAAGTGAAGAAACCTTTTTGGTATCTTATGTGCTCTTCGACAAAAAAGAGGGCTTTTCAGAGGTTGGTGTGGTAAATGATGCCCAAGAAAAAATTCAGGATTTAATAGATTCGGGTGAATTAAAAGTACCCGCCAGTGTAAGCTATAAATTCTCGGGCTCCTATGAAAATCAAATTCGGGCTGAAAAGCGCTTATCGATGATCGTACCCTTAGTCTTAGTCATCATTTTCCTAATACTCTACTTTCAATTTAAATCCCTCAGTACTTCTTTAATGGTCTTTAGCGGTATTGCTATGGCTTTTAGCGGCGGCTTTATTGTTTTGTGGCTTTATAGCTATGATTGGTTTCTCAACTTCTCCCTCTTCGATAGTAATTTCCGTGATTTATTTCAAATCCAAACCATAAATCTGAGTGTAGCTGTATGGGTCGGCTTTATCGCCCTTTTTGGAATTGCCACTGACGACGGGGTTTTAATGGCTACTTATCTAGACCAAAGCTTTGCCCGTAATAAAACCAAAACTATTGCGGAGGTAAGAGCGGCAGTAATTGAAGGGGGGCAAAGACGAATTAAACCAGCTATAATGACTTCGGCAACTACAGTTATCGCTCTGCTGCCCATTTTAACATCCCACGGACGTGGCGCAGACATTATGATTCCCATGGCTATACCCGCTTTTGGGGGAATGCTCTTTGCCGCTATTACTTATTTTATCGTACCCCTGCTCTATTCTATTAGAGAAGAGCGAAAGGTTTTAAAAGCTTCAAAATGAAAAAACAGATCCTAATATTAGGCCTAAGTCTTTGTTTTAGCGCCCCCTCTATTGCCCAAAATTTAGAAGCCTATCTTAAAGTGGCTGCAGAAAACAACGCTGGGCTAAAAGCAAATTACTTACGCTTTGAAGCGGCCTTACAGCAAGTGACTCAACTAAGTAGTCTGCCTGATCCTAATCTCTCTTTTGGGTACTTTATAAGTCCAATTGAAACAAGGGTGGGTCCGCAGCAAGCGCGTTTCTCGCTCAACCAAATGTTTCCTTGGTTTGGGACTTTAAAGGTTCAAGAAAAGGCAGCAAAGCTAAAAGCAGAAGCCCAATATCAAGAGTTTTTGGATGCTAGAAACTATTTATATTTTCGAGTGGCTACTGGGTACTATGAGCTTTTAAAATGGGAAGAAACAAAAGCTATTGAAGAAGAAAACCTTATAATACTGCAGACTTTTAAAGAAATTACTCGACTAAAGTTTCAAAACGGTCAAGGGGCTATGGTTGATGTACTACGGGTGGACCTCATGCTAAAAGAGGCTGAAACCAACTTATCTATTTTAAATAAACAGCAAATACCCTTAAGCAGTCGCTTTAACCAATTGCTTAACCGACCAACAAATGAGAAGGTACTAATTGAAGACTCACTTAGCTTAAGTGTAATTCCTGCCGCTTATCGCAAAGACTCACTCTTACATGCCAATCCGCAAGTCGAAAAATTGTCTTTACAAATAAAAGCCAGTCAAACGGATGAGCAATTAGCCATTAAGCGGGGATTGCCGCAATTAGGTTTAGGCTTAGACTATGTAATGGTTGGTGAACGCCAAGATTTGCTAGTTCCCGACAATGGTAAAGATGCCTTCATGCCTATGATATCTCTCAGTCTTCCCATTTTCAGAAAAAAACATCAAGCCGCTCAAAAAGAAGCCCGTTTAATGCAGGAATCCTATACTTTACAAAAAGAAGAAATTTCGGAGCGCTTGCAGTTTGACTACAATCAAGCATGGTTTGAAATTGATGAGCAGCAAGAATTGATTAGCCTCTATCAAGCGCAAATAAAAAATTCTAAACAGTCTTTAAGGCTCTTGCACCAGGCTTATGCTAATGCCGGAAAAGATTTTGAAGAAGTATTGCGCATGCAACAGCAGTTGCTACAATATCAAAAATTAAAAGCTGCAGCCTTAGCTAAATACTACCAATCTTGGGCTAAGCTCAATTATATAACTGCAAAAAAATAGACGATGAAAAATGCAGAATTTATAGAACAGTGGGCCGAGGCCGCCTACACCAGTACCGGTTTCTTCTGGATGGCTCTCTGGGCTTTCATTTTAGGCTATGCCATTAGCTCACTTATACAAATATTTGTGACCGAAAAGCGCATGCAAAAAACCATGGGCGATGCCAGTGGTAAAAGTGTCTTTCTTGGAACCTTCTTTGGCTTTATCAGCAGCTCCTGCAGTTTTTCTGCTTTGGCAACTTCTAAATCCTTATTTAAAAAAGGTGCTAGCTTCGTTTCGTCCATTGCCTTCCTCCTCGCTTCTACCAACCTAGTTATTGAGTTGGGGATAATCATTTCCATCTTTTTAGGCTGGCAGTTTGTCCTCGGTGAATACATTGGCGGGGTTTTACTCATTCTATTTAGCTGGTTGTTAATTTTCCTCATCAATCCCAAAAAGCTTATTCAGAATAGTAGAGAGAAACTAGGCCGGGATAAAGAGCAAAACGAGAATATTCAGTCCTTTCAAAAGAAAATCCAATCGAGCGAAAGCTGGGCTAAAGTGGGTAAACAATACTTCATGGAATGGAAAATGGTATGGAAAGACGTAACCGTAGGCTTTACCATTGCTGGTATTGTGGCGGCTTTTGTCCCCGATTCATTTTTTCAGGCCTTGTTTATCAATACCGGTACCGGACAAGAAAGCTTTAGTTTTCTTACCTTATTAGAACACGTTTTAGTAGGCCCCATTGCTGCTTTCCTCACCTTTATCGGTTCCATGGGAAATATTCCTCTCGCGGCCTTATTATTTGGAAAAGGCGTAAGTTTCGCAGGCGTTATGGCTTTTATATTCAGTGACCTCGTTGTATTCCCGGTCTTGCGTATCAATGCCAAATACTACGGCTGGAAAATGTCATTCTTTATTCTCTTTCTCCTTTTTAGCTCCTTAATTGCCACTTCTTTAATACTTCATTATGGTTTTGACTTTATGGGCATGCTACCGGACAGTGCAGCGAAAAGCATTGTAGAAGGTGAACACTTTAAAGTCGACTATACCTTTTACCTCAATATAGCTTTCTTAGTTATCAGTGCAGTTCTTATTTACTTAGGCTTTTTTAAAGGCGAAAAGGTTAAGCATCATAAAGAAATGGCGCCTAAAAGCCCGCTGCTTGAAAGAGTATTGAAATGGGTCGCTTTTCTTTGCTATGCTTGGCTTTTAGTGGGTATAATTTTAAGGTTCACTCTTGTTTAATATTTAATTAATGCTCTTCCGCCACAACTCTTAAAACCTAGGCCAATAATAGCCTTGCATTATAAAATATATTCTAATGAAAAACTTAATCAATACTAAATACTTCCTGTTAGGCCTAGCTTTATTAATAGGATTGCTAATAGGCTGGTTCCTTAAGCCAAGCACTCGCTTAGTACCAGAAGAATCATCAAAACATGAGTCCGCTAAAGAAGATTTGGTATACACCTGCAGTATGCACCCGCAGATCAGGAAAAACGAAGAGGGTGATTGTCCCATTTGTGGAATGGACCTAATTCCTTTGGCTTCTATCAACAGCCAGCTAGACCCGCAAGCCATTAGCATGTCAGCCACCGCCTTGCAACTGGCACAGGTTGCCACCATTAAAGTAGGTACTGACGCAGCTACAAAAACCCTTCGCCTGAACGGTAAGGTACAGGCAGATGAGCGTTTAAGCTTTACCCAATCTTCCCATATTCCAGGAAGAATTGAAGAGCTTTCGCTGAATTTCACCGGAGAGTTCATGAGAAAAGGACAAACAATCGCAAAGGTCTATTCACCCGCTCTAGTGAGCGCTCAAGAAGAACTTTTGGAAGCTTTTAAGTTGAGAGAAGATCAACCGGCATTATTTTTAGCTGCTAAGGAAAGGTTGAAAAACTGGAAGCTAAGCGATGCCCAAGTTGAAGATATAATCAATTCTAAAAAAAGCATTGAACGCTTTCCTATTCTCGCCAACGTCTCCGGCTATGTTGAGAAAAAGATGGTTAAACTTGGTGATTATATAAAACAAGGCGATGCGCTTTATCAAATTGTAGACCTATCGAAAGTTTGGGTCTTATTTGATGTTTATGAAGCTGATTTAGCCTGGATTGAGCAAGGTGACTCTCTCCGCTTTAGCCTTCCCTCTTTAGCCGATAAAAATTATAAGACTGTTATTAGCTACATCGACCCTCTAATCAATCCCAAAACTAGAGTGGCACAAGCAAGAGTATCCGTATCTAATCTCGATCTAAAGCTAAAACCAGAAATGCTTGCTCAGGGCTTAGTGCAAGCGGAAACAGCTAATAAAAGTGCAGTTATAGTCATTCCAAAATCGGCCATAATGTGGACCGGCAAATCGTCGGTTGTATACGTAATGGATAGATCACAGGGCTTAGTTAACTTTAAGATGCGTAGAATTAGCTTAGGAGTTGAATTAGGCGATAGTTATGTGATTGAATCCGGCTTAAAAGCAGGTGAAGAAATTGCCGTTAACGGCACCTTTAGCATAGATGCCGCAGCACAGTTAGCGGGGAAACCCAGTATGATGAACCCAGAGGGCGGAGCTGCCTCCCAAGGACATAATCATGATATGCCATCTGCTAGGAGCAAAGATATTGAAGTGAGCCTAAGTGCCCCTCAAAGAAAGGCCATGAAACCCCTCTTTGAAGCCTATTTTAAAATGAAAGAGGCACTGGTGGTAGATGATTTTAATGCTGCCAAAAAAGCAGGGCTAAAAATCCAATCTGCCTTAAGCGGCCTAGCAAGTGTGAACTTTGAGGGAGAAAGCCAAGACCTGTGGCAGGGCTATGTTAGCAAGCTAAAAAATAACACAGAACACTTGGCGCATTATGAAAATATTGAAGCCCTACGTCAGGGTTTTCTTAAAATATCACGCAGTCTAATTAGCATTTCAGAAAACTTTAAACCTTTATCGGATACAGTTTACGTGCAACATTGCCCTATGGCCGACTCCTACAAAGGGGCTGATTGGTTAAGCATGGATGAGGCCGTACTAAACCCCTATTTTGGACAATCGATGATAAGCTGCGGTAGCGTAACGAGTATAATAGACTGAAAATAAAAATCGTCCACTATACCTTTCTTAAACAATAAGACAAACTAATTAGTGAATAAGCTGCATCTATTTTTATATATTCGCTCTATTGAAAGCCTTTAGAAAAATATTATCCTTTTTCCTTATCGGATTAATCCTTTCCTTTTCAGGCGGTTTACACCTAGGGAAACACCTCTGCAATGGAGATGTAGTTGCGAGAGCAATTAATTATGAGGTAAGTGTTTGTAAAAAGGCCCGTGAGGCGGCTCTTGAAATTCCAGCAGAGCCCTCAGTATCCGAAAAATCTTGCTGTGATACACAGTTAGATTTCTTTCAAACCCATTCATTCGCTAAGCTTATTAGCCTTTCTGCTCTTTACCTTCCTGCTAAGGTCATCACTGTTCCTCAGCCGGAAACTACTAAAAATGCTAGTACACAGCCGGAAGTTCTTGCTTGCGAAAACTTAAAGGGTCCCCCTCTATTTAAGCTTATTGAGCATTATTTAATTTAGAAAGGTCTTTCTGATCTCTTCTGTTCTGTGCTATTTCTACTTTACTCTTATTAAAAAATACATCTATGAAAATCAATTTATTACGCCGTTTAGGCTTAGTGGCCATTATTGCCTTAATCAGCTCTTTTGCTGCCTGTTCTAATGCCAATACCGAGGCAAGCTCCGATTCCGAAACTAAAACTGAAGAAGTGGTAGTGGTGGAGTATGCTTGTCCCATGAAATGTGAAAAAGACAAAACCTATGCACATGAAGGACAATGTCCAGTATGTGAAATGGATCTAAAGAAAATTAATTAATCAATTATTACCATGAAAAAATATTTATTCTCATTACTTATCAGTTTAGGCGCTTTCTGCTCACAAGCGCAGGTAGATGTTTACCTAAACATCAATCACCAATTAGGTCAAAATGCTTTTGCATTTAATACTAGTGCCACTAATAACTTGGCCAATGCCTTTAATGTTAGTCGTTTACAATATTACATTGCCGAGGTAAGTCTTATTCATGATGGTGGCCAAACTACCGCCGTGCCTAACCTGTGGATTTTAGCCGATGCAGGTGCTAGTCTCTCTGAAGCATTAGGTACGCATAATATTACCAGTCTAGAAGGTATTCAGTTGGGTATTGGCGTAGAGTCAAGCCATAATCACCTCGACCCTAGTACTTATAATATGTCGCATCCGCTTTCGCCTAAATCTCCTTCCATGCACTGGGGTTGGGCTGCTGGCTATCGCTTTATTGCTTTTGAAGGTAAATCGGGTGCTAGCCTAACACAAAACTTCCAATTCCACGGACTAGGTGATGGTAACTACAAGAAAATCACCATTCCTACTAACGGAACTTTAATCGGAACAGATCTTAATATAGACCTAAATGCCGATTATGAGAAAGCTCTGGAAAATATCGATTTGAACAGTGGTTCTAATATTGTACACGGTGAAACCGGAAAAGCGGCAAGCGTGCTTGATAATTTTGCCACCTATGTATTTACCTCTTCCGAAGGTAACAGCTCTATTGGCCTAGAGGAAAGTGCTGCTATTAAGATTGCCCTTTATCCTAACCCATCTACTGGCAAGTTATACCTAAAGGGAGACCTTAGTGGTAAAAGCTTAGTAATTGTAGATAGCTATGGTAAAGTTGTGCGTTCTAGAGACCTTTCTGCTACTAATGAAACAGTAAACCTTAGCGGCGCTGGTTTTTATTTAGTGCAGATTTATGAGGATCAGCAATTGCTGCAGTCGGAGAAAGTTATGGTAGTGCAATAAATTATGAAGAAGCTTCTTATATTATTGAGCTGCCTCAGTTTAATTGTATTTATACAATCCTGTGAAAAGGATAATGACGCCAATACCGCTACTGCAGTGGTTTTCGACGGTAGTCCCTATGCCTTAAATACGGGTGAATTCCGTCCTCCTAATATTGCTGCAGATAATCAATTAACGCAGCAAACGGTGCAATTGGGTAGAATGCTTTTTTACGAAAAGCTCTTATCCAAAGATGCTACTATGTCTTGCGCTTCCTGCCATAGACAAGAACACGCTTTTTCCGATACCGCCAGATTTTCCATTGGGGTACACGGTCTACCTGGCAAACGTCAGGCAATGGCGGTTTTCAATATGGCCTGGAACGAAAATCAGTTCTTTTGGGATGGTAGAGCAAATCTCTTACGCGACCAAGCTTTAAAGCCCATCCAAGATTCATTAGAGATGGCCGAATCGCTTGCCAATGTGGTGAGTAAATTGAGCGCTAGTCAAGTCTATCAGGATCAGTTTACCCGCGCTTTTGGTTCTAGTGAGGTTAATGAGCTAAAAATCTCGCTCGCTTTAGAGCAGTTTATGAATAGTATCACTGCTGTAGATGCCAAATACGATCGCTACTTAAAAGGTGAAGTTAGCCTCACGCCTAGTGAAGAAAGAGGTCGTATGCTCTACTTTGCCGAGTATAATCCCTTTTTTCCGAATACTTCGGGAGCCGATTGTGCGCATTGCCACGGTGGTAATAACTTTGAGAACAATAACTACATCAACAACGGTATTCAAGAAGCAGGCAACTTTAGCGATATTGGTCGTGAAGAAGTTACTGGCGATGCTGCAGATCGCGGTAAAATGAAGGTAACTTCCTTGCGTAATATCGAACTAACCGCGCCTTATATGCACGATGGTCGCTTTAATACCCTTTTAGAAGTAGTAGAACACTATAACTCTGGTATTAAGAGATCTCCTAGTTTAGATCCTGCTTTAGCCAATACCATTGATACGGGTCTAATGCTAGACCAACAAGATAAAGCCGATTTAGTAGCTTTCTTAAAGACGCTAACCGACGAGGTTTTATTGACTAAGGAAGAATATTCTAATCCTTTTAATTAAGCATGAAAAGCATAGGAAGGGCATCTATTGATACTTTGGTTACCATCGGTGCCCTTCTTTTCTTTTTAAGTTCTTGTCAGAAAGAAGCTAATCCTACGATTATAGCTGAAGAGCAGCTTATTAAAATCCCACAAGGCTTCCCTCCGATGGAATTCCCTAGTGATAACGCGTTTACCCAAGCACGATGGGAATTAGGTAAAAAGTTATTCTTCAACCCCATTATGTCTATCGACTCTAGCATTAGCTGTGCTACTTGCCATAAGCCCCATCTCGCTTTTGCAGATGAGCGAGCCCTAAGTGACGGTGTATTTAGCCGCCCCGGTACCCGCAATGCTCCCAGCCTAGCCAATGTAGGCTATCAACCCTATTTTGTGCGTGAGGGTAGCGTTCCGAGCCTAGAGATGCAAGTGCTAGTTCCTATCCAAGAGCATAATGAGTTTAACCACAACATTGTAGACCTAAGTAGCCAATTGGCCGCTATACCGGCTTATAATGAAATGAGCTTAAAGGCCTATGACAAAGCTATTGATCCTTTTGTTATTAGCCGTGCTCTCGCTAATTTCGAACGCTCTCTTATTAGCGGCAATAGTACTTACGATCAATACATTAATGGCAATGAAGGTGCTCTTAATGCTCAGGAAAAACGGGGTTTAAATCTGTTCTTTGGGGCCAAAACCAATTGTAGCGCTTGCCATTCTGGTTTTAATTTTACCGACTATTCTTTCCAAAATAATGGTCTGTATGAAAACTATAATGACTTAGGTAGAATGCGCTTTACCAAGGACAGTGCGGATATGGCCCTCTTTAAAGTTCCTAGCCTGAGAAACGTAGCCTTAACCAAACCCTATATGTTTGATGGTCAGTTTGCCAGCCTCAAAGAAGTGCTAGAACATTATAATTCTGGCGCTAAAAATCACCCCAATAAAAGTCCAGAAATTGTTCCGCTTAATCTTAGCGCGGCCGAATTAGCAGATTTGGAAGTCTTTCTCCAATCCTTAAGCGATTACGAGTTTATTAGCGATCCCCGCTGGCAGTAGACCTTTTACTGTATTGAAGAGCTCTAGACCTAATTTCAGTTTAGAGACCATTTAGCGCAATTAATAATACTATCCTTGCTAGGCATCCCCCGCAAGGAGAAAAAGAAGGGACCATTTTAGTTAAAAGCTAAGCTTACTCTACTAAAAGCTGATAACCGACACCGCGGATGTTTACAATGCGAATACTAGGGTCACTGGCTAGTTTTTTGCGTAGCTTAGAAATATACACATCCAGAGTTCGTCCTACATAGTCTCCTTCGTTGCCCCACACGGCATTTAAAATGCGCTCCTTCTCCACTCTTTGGTTGAGATGCAGGGCTAAAAAGGCCAATAAATCTGCTTCCTTAGCGCTCAGTTCTGTTTTAGTATTATTAAAACTAAGAGTAAGATTTTGCTGACTGAAGAAGGTGGATCCGATTTGCCTCACTTCCGCACTATCATGGAGCGGCTCTGGAATAGTCCTTTTAGCTCTCCGATACATGATATATCCTAAAGTAGCTAAGAGCACGATTAGTATGACCAAAAAATAAAGCCAGTTAGGAATAAGTACTGATTCTTCGCTCAAAGCTTCCGGCTCATTGACGGGTACTGCAGCTGCTACCGAATCACCGTGGAGGACTTTGATTTGTAAATAATAGCAGGCTTTTTCTTGAATTCGACCTAGACAGGGCACTATATCAATCGTTTTACTGCCCCCCACCTGAAAGCTATATATAATGCTATCACCTTGGCAAGACTTCACTTGCACTCGGTACTGCTCGGCAATGCTATAATCGACCATTACTTGACCAATAAAGTCGACTAAAACGCCAGGATCAAACTGTATATCTGCATTAAAATTGATGCGATAAGACCACTCATCTAAGGCAATTACCGGGGGAATAGCTTGAATACTGTCGCCCTGCCATAACATAATTTGATGGGCAATCATTCGCATGGCCACGGCATCGCGCTCGGTATCGCGCATAAATTGTGCACCAAGATTAAAACTTAGACCTAGCGCTATTAAACCGTAATAAAGGGCTTTTCTCATAAGAACCAAATTTACGCCATTTAAGCCAGCTGAATAGAAGTCAAAACAGTTTTACAAAAATTTACAAATTGCTAAAGCCTTGGTTTTAAGATAGAAACTATTCCTCTTCGTCAAGGGGTTCTATAAGCGGACTCTTTTCAGAAGATGGTAATTCCTCAACCTTATTGAGCTTAGAAAGCATCATCCGCGTGCGGGTGCCTACTAGGGTATCAATTTCCTGATTGGCCTCATTAATCTTTTTCTGAGCTTTTTCTAGAACACCGCCAAATTTGCCAAACTCCTTTTTAACCGCGCCTAAAATTTGCCAAACTTCACTACTTCTTCTCTGAATCGCCAAGGTCTTAAAGCCCATTTGTAAACTGTTTAGCATGGCGGCTAAAGTGGTAGGTCCGGTTACTATAATCTTATACTCTCTTTGCAGCAAGGCTACTACTTCGGGCTGACGAACCACTTCTGCAAAAAGTCCTTCCAGAGGCAAAAACATAATGCCAAAATCGGTGGTATTGGGCGGGTCAATGTATTTATCGCGAATATCCTTAGCAAAGCGTTTAATCGACTGCACTAAAGCCTTATTACTGGTTTCAATTGCTACCAAATCACCTTCATCATAGGCCGTTTGTAAACGCACATAATCTTCTTGGGGAAATTTGGCATCAATGGGTAAGTAAACCTCTTTACCATTATCGTCCTTACCTGGTAATTTAATGGCAAACTCTACGTGGTCATTAGAGCCCGACTTGGTTTTAACGTTTGCTTCGTACTGTTCGGGAGCCATAATCTGCTCCAAAATATTCCCCAGTTGAATTTCCCCTAAAACACCGCGAGTCTTCACATTGCTCAACACTTTCTTCAAATCGCCTACCCCATTGGCTAAGCTTTGCATTTCGCCCAATCCTTTTTGTACGGCTTCTAGCCTATCGCTTACTAGCTTAAAGGATTGTCCTAAGCGCTCTTCTAAAGTTTTATGCAGTTTCTCATCTACTGTTTCCCGCATTTTTTCCAGCTTCGTTTCTGTCGCTTTTACCAAATCATCTTGCTTAGTGGCCATTTCCAAAAACTTCTGTCTTTGCAAGTCATTGAAGTCCTTGACATTAGTAGTAAAGGTGTCGCTAAACTCCTTCAAAGACAATTTTAAAGCTTCCCGGTTTTCTTTCGCATTGGCGTTAAGGTTTTCGCTTATGCTTTCAAGTTTACGGTCTAATTTTAAGCTAAGCTGATCTAAGCCGGCCGACAACTCCTGACGATTATCCTTTAATGCCTCTCCTAGTTCGCTGCGGTTTTCGCGTAACTCATGCTGTAAAAGGCTGCGGATTTTTTCCTGCATTTCCGCGGAATTATCCTTAGCAGAATTAAAGACTAAGTAGATTAGTAAAATTAGGGCTGCAGCAGATAAAAGCAAAGCAATGATTTCCATAGAAGCGAATTGTGAGGCAAAGGTAAGCTTCGAGGCCAAATTAATTTACGATTGTTAATTTGAAAGCATGTTCTTCCTATCTTACAAATAAAGCCTAATTTAGGATTTCAAATTTTCATCTTAAATTTTTAGTCGAGCATGCATTTATCCTTGCAATCCATATTTTCTATACTTCTCATATTCACCGGCATAAGCTTAAAGGGCCAAAACTCACTTAGTATTGAGTACGAGCTTGAACTAATTGAAACCACTGTCGATTTGAAAGAAATGGAAGGCCTAGAGCAGATGAATCAATTAAAAGCTATGCTCGAAAATGCGAGTTACCGAGTAATGTTTAAAGGTGATAAATCTCGTATAGAGGTTAAGAGCTTAATCATTTCTATGATTATGGTTAGCGATTTTACCGAGGGTAAAGCGCTTATCCTAACCAGCGCTATGGGCAATAAATCGGCTCAGCTACTTGAAGGCGAAGAATACAACAGCCTCTATGATATGCGCGGAGATAATGAGGAAAAAGTTGCACTGAAAAAGGAAAGTAAAAAGATAGCGGGTTATACTTGTAAAAAAGCTATCATTATAAAAGCGGATGGCACTGAGACTAGCATTTGGTATTGTCCTGAATTAAAAGGAAAGGACAGTCCCCTTAACCGTTTTCAATCGCCCTTAATTAATGGTCTAATCTTAGAAATGGATAGCGACTTTAATGGCATTACCGTTAGGTTTACTGCCGATGAAGTATCTAAAGATGAAATTGATGATAAATATCTTGGCTTTGGCATTCCCAAGGGCTACGACTTAGAGACACCAGACTTATCACAACTAAAAAACGGGCTTTAAGTACCTAAGCCATCTCATATTAATTTAGCCATGTCAGATCTTTTAAAAATTGTTGAGCTTATTCTCTTAGTAGTACTAGGTGCTCAAGCTTTATACAGTATTGTTTTTGCTTTAGCCTCTTTACTAAAACACCGTTCTCCCACAAATCCTAATCCTTCAGAGCTAAAGAGCTTTACCTTACTCTTTCCTGCCTATAAGGAAGATGCCATTATATTTAATTCTGCGCAGCAAGCACTGGCGCTAAATTATCCTGCCGATAAACTGCGCGTGATTATAGGCTCCGATCAAATGAAGGAAGAAACGGTAGCCCAATTAAAGGCTGCAAATATTGATGTGGTGGTGATGAATTTCGATCATTCTACTAAATCTAAAAACCTTCTTGCTCAACTTGAACACGCTAAAAAAGACTTTTGGCCCGATTACTTTATAGTTATGGATGCGGACAATAAAATGCCCTCTAATACTTTGCAAGAAATCAATAAGTGCCTAAACAACGATTTCAAGGTGTATCAAACCCATCGCACAGCAAAAAATGATAATACTAAAATGGCGGTGCTAGACGGCTTAACGGAAGAGATTAGCAACTCCATTTTCCGCAAAGGTCATCGTAATTTAGGCTTTAGCTGTAGCTTGATTGGCAGCGGGATGGTCTTTGAGTCTAACTTCTTAAAAGACGCCCTGGAAGGCATTAATAAAGACTCTGCCGTGGAAGATAAGCTGCTAGAGTTCTACATTTTAGGTCGCAAAGAAAAAATAGCCTATTTAGAGGATATTTACGTTTACGATGAAAAGGTGGCTACTGGCAAAAACTTCAGTAATCAGCGTAAGCGATGGATTGCTGGACAAATTCATGCCTTTCGCAGTCATATTGGTCCTGGCTTAGTTAAACTGTTTCAAGGAAACCTAGACTATTTTGACAAGGCCTTGCAAATGGGATTAATTCCTAAACTACTATTCGCCTTTGTTTTGGTTATTGCCGCAGCTTTAAGCCTTCTTTTAAACGGATCTGAAGCTTGGTATTACTTTTTAGCCGCTTACGCTTTAGCTCTACTGATTAGTGTGCCACGTCGCTATTTCGTGTTAAAAAATCTTGCTCTATTCGTTGAGATCCCTAAAGCCATTTTCTTTATGCTTCTGGCGGTACTGCGTATTCGCAAAAATCAAAGCGTTAAACAATTTGAGCACACCGAAAAGTCTTTTGTGGAAAAAGAAGACTAGGGTAGCTATTTTGAATAGTTAGTAGTTAGTAGTTAGTAGTTAGTAGTTAGTAGTTAGTAAAGATTACTCAATACTGATTACTAAAAATTAGTCCAAAAAAATAGTCCCCACCCGTGAAGGTGAGGACTAAAATTTTCGCTAAATAAAATTTATCTAGTAACGGTCACGACCGCCAAAACCACCGCCTCCGCGATTGTTTGAACGACGCTCCTCCTGTGGACGAGCTTCTTTAACTGCGATTTCGCGACCTTTAATGCTTGCTCCATCTAATGCTTCGATAGCGTTGTTGCCATCTGCATCGTTGTCCATTTCCACGAAACCGAATCCCTTAGAGCGACCAGTTTCACGGTCCATAATAATTTTTACGGATGATACCTCACCGTAAGCTTCGAAGGCGTCTTTCAGCTCCTCTTCCTGAACTGAATAGTCCAGCCTTGCAACAAAAATGTTCATTTGAAAAAAAATAAAAATTGAAAAAAAAATATAGAACGAAACAGTTTAAAAAATTCTGTACCAATACGTTTGGTAAGAATCGGTTAAATTGTTCGTCAAAGATAATAGATGCTTCCATGCAAAACACAAATCCATCAAAATTTACAGATAGTTATCAAAATAGACTTAAAAGCCTAATATATAGACACTTAACTAAAAGCCTGAGTGTAACTTGCTTAAATTAAAGCCTATTGGAGATGCTAAAGTTCAATTATTAGCGCGAATAAACTGCAGCTGACGGCCTAAAATAATTATAAATAGCAAGCCCGTAATTATGGAAATAAACTCTAAAGCTATATATAGTAACAGATAAGAATACGATTCTGCTACACTTACATTCGGGTAATATAGGTAAGCTAAAATGCGGCCTAAAGGTCCAGAGATGAGCCACAAAAGCCACCAAATAATAATGAGCCTTTGGTAAGAACCCACCGATTTAGGGTCTCTATTTTTGGATTGACTGAGGCTGAAGCCCAAAATATGCTGCAAGGGTCTCACCAAGTTTACTAGGGGTATAATCCAAAGTAATAAAAAAGAGCTAAGCGATTTAGAATGCCTTGGGTCAATTTGCTTGCCTCGATATGGAGATATATAGCTCCAACGTAAAAAGAATAGTGCAGTAAAGGAATATAAGCCCAAATGAAAGATGAACTGCATATTTCCCCAAGTAGAAATCTTATTTATCTGCTCTGATGAAACAAAATCGCCAGCAATTACGCTGCCTAATAAATCTATTTGGGTGAAATGTAGGTAAACACCTACCGCCTCTAAACTAATTGTTAGAATTACTAATCGCCTTAAGTGATTGATTGTGCGGCTTAAAGCCATATTTTTCGATTATAAAGAATTAGCGCAATTTAGAAAATTATCTCCCCCTTCCTACCACTATTACTTCCTACCCTTAAAGATTGGCTATAACTTTTAGAGGGCTAGCAATCACCGCTAACTAGGACAGTCTGTTAACGGCTTAGTAAGAGGCCTAGAATGAATAGATTTCACGGAGGCTAAAACGCTTTTACTCTGCGCTGCATCAATTAAGGGCGCTCCCCAGTGTCAAAGGAAGGGTCTTTTCTTTCAAAAAACTGTTACAGTGCTTCTCTTTAACTTGTCTACTTACATAGGCATACTGATTAATGGTGATAAAATCTATATTGAGAAGGTCTGGGGCCTAGAGGGTACTATAGCATTACACTGCTATGTCGTACACCTTTCTTTGCCATAAAATTCAAAAGTCTTAGGTAAAACGAATCTAATTCATGGAAGAGAAGCCAGCTTTACTTTTCTTGTTACAATAATGCCTGTATCTTTGATAAAATTAAAATTATGATTAAGAAGTATTTTTCGATTTTCGCAGCAATAGCGATATTTTCCGCTTGTAACTCTAATATGAGTGAGTCTTCCTCAGATGGAACAAGTGATGAAGCCAATATGGAAAGCACTAAAGAAGGAGCAAACCAGCCACCAGCAGTACCAGAAGGTGCCAAGGTGTTTTTTGCTAACTTAAGTGATGGAGATACCCTTAGCAGCCCATTTTTAGTTGAGTTTGGAGTTGAAGGAATGGAGGTTGAACCAGCTGGAGCCGTAAATGAAGGAAAAGGTCATCACCACATAATTATCAATAGTGGCTTTATTCCTGTAGGTGGAACTGTTCCTGCGGACAGTGTAAACATACATTACGGTAAAGGTCAGTTAAGCGATTCTTTAGACTTAATGCCAGGTATGCACAAACTAACCATGCAATTTGCTGATGGATTTCACCGTTCATACGGACCACAATTAGCTAGTAGCATCAAGGTTATGGTTAAATAAGCATAAGCTTATTTATAAAATGACACACTAAAAAAGCGGCTCTCTGAATTCAGAGAGCCGCTTTTATTTTATACGATTGTGTAGCTTATTGTGCTACCATCACTTTTTTAGTGCTAACTGCTTGCCCATCTACTGAAAGTACAGCCAGAACGATACCTTTAGGAAGGCTGTTTAACGAAAGTTCTCCTTTAAGTTCAGAATTACTTACTTCAAACTCTTGCGTTAACAAGGTTCTACCGGTAAGATCAACAAATGAAACCCGGGCGTGGCTAGAAGATAAGTTATAAGCTTCTACGAAATAGGTAGATCCATTTGCATAAGAGGCATCTAAAATTGCTAGGCTTTTAACTTCTGCGTTTAAAATGTTTTCTGCTAGTCCAATTCCTCCGTTAGGGTCATAGGCTACAGAAGCACAACTAGTATTATTTAGAGTATCCGACTCAGTTACATTGTTCCAGTTTGGTCCAATGGCAAATACATTTCCACAAACGTCAACGTTCCCAGCAGAGGCTCCATTTATGTTTAATCCACCAAAGTTTACCGTACGGGTTTCTGAACCATTGGTAGCAATAGCAGTACCTGTAATTCTAAAAGCTACAGTAATCGTTTGACCAGCTTGGTTAGTAGTAGTTAAAAGTCCACCATTAATAGTAGGATAGTAAATTAAAGTATCGCTAGCCGTTACTGCAGCAGTACCTAAATTAGTCATAGTTACATCAAATGTAAATGGCAACCCTGGTCCGATGGTAGTGCCAGCGGTAGGTGAATTTAGCGCAATGCTAATGTCATTTTGTGCATTGGCTGCTCCAAAGGCGAACAAGGCCGCAAGCGAAAGTAAAATTTTTCTCATTTTATATAGGGATTTGTTAGTACGGCAAATTTAAAACTTTCCACTATTGAGAAATTGAACAAATAGTTAAAAACTATCAGTCTATTTTATTTTTTTATTTTTGGCGCATTCTGATATTTACCGCTTCTACCGTGAGTGAAAAAACCACAGCAAAATAAATATAACCTTTGCTAATGTGCTGATGGAAGCCTTCCGCAATTAAAACCACTCCTATTAATATTAAAAAGGAAAGTGCCAGTACTTGTAAAGTAGGGTGTTTTTCAATAAAAGCGGCAATTCTTCCGGCGAAAATCAACATTACTATCAGTGATACAATTACTGCTAAAATCATTATTACCAACTCTTCGGTCATGCCAATGGCTGTTAGAATTGAGTCGAAAGAGAAGACAATATCCAAAAGGCCTATCTGTAAGATTATCGCGGTAAAATTTCTCGGAACCTTTTTTACGGTAGATTTATCCACCACTTCATCTTCTTCTTTAATTTCCATTTTATGATGGATTTCACTAGTAGATTTCGCAATCAAGAATAAGCCACCCGCCAATAAAACTAAGTCACGACCGGTAAAGGCAAAGTCAAACACCTCAAAAAGGGGTTTGGTTAAACCTATAATCCAAGTGATTCCCAATAACATGATTACCCGAAAGACTAAAGCTAAGGCGATACCCGCAAAACGTGCACGGGGTCGGTTTTCTTTTGGTAATTTATTGGTTAGGATAGAGATGAAAATGATATTATCTATCCCTAAAACAATTTCTAAAAGGCTTAAAGTTAAAAAAGCTATTAAGCCGTCTACGGTAAAAAGTACGCTAAAATCCATTATTTCATTTGATTTTCTAAAACTTGTGATTGCATAATTCTTCTTTGAATTTGCATTGCATAACTGCGGGCCGTCTTATTGCCATATTGTGCATAAGCTTGTTGCGCCCACTTTTCCGCCTCCTTAAGGTTTCCTAAAACCTCGTGGGCCACGGCTATATTATAAGTCATTCTTCCGGCTTCCTTTTCCTCGGCGCCGGGAATCGCTTTTTCCCAAACACTTATCGCGGCTTGCCAATCATTTACCTCCGCTAGGCGTGCACCTTGTTCCAAAGCTGGGTAATCTTTAGACTTCGTATAAAAAACGCGTCGTAATTGGACCGGCATAGGAGCTATTTTGTAGGCATACTCATGCCCTACTCTATTCGCCAATTCTCTAGTGGCGGCATTACGATTAATAAGCGCGGCTAAAGCGCCTGCTTTACTATCTGCTACCGCTTGCCAAGTGTTGGTTTCGTCTAGTAATTGTTGATCAATAATCTCGCTATTAGCCGGATCATACATCCTTAAACCAATCTTAATATTTCCTACTCCCTCTGCATGCCATTCATCAACTACCACGGTCCGTTGATTATCGCCCGTTCCTACCGTGCGCTTAACTTTTCTGGTACCCTGGGTAATTATAAAATCAGAATCAACTATTTCTACTGCTACCAGAGCATCGGCCTGATAACGATTCAGCAGATTCTGTTGCGTGGACCAATTAATCGGATCTGGGAATGCAGCCGTAAAGGAATTGCCCTCTAGTCGCTCACTCGCTACTAAGACCTGGTAACGCGGAGAAATTTGCAGCTGGTTCTTCAAGCTGTTTACAACCGCTTGCGCCGCCGCTTTATCACCCTCTATGCCTTCTCCCGTAAGGATACCCTCCCCAATATTTAACCACTTGTTTTCCTTGGAAGGTTTTGTACGATCCACGATAAGGATGGTGTTAATTTCGGGATTTACGCCAATGTCTGCCGGACGGATGGTATTAATGGTTACCGGTTTTTGTCCACCACAAGCAGTTAAGAGTATGGCAGAAAGGATCAAGCTGGCTAATCTTAATTTCATGGAAAATGTGTTTTGAATAAATGGCCTCATAAAATATATGAGGCCATTTTAGCACTATAAATGCGAATGATTTTCACCATAGTAAAGCATTTGCTCCACAAAATCTTCGGGGAAGATTAATTGCACATCGCTGATACTATCGCCTATCATTACTGCTTTCATTTGCGGCTGAATAAAGCCCGAATAAGGTGCAATATTTAACTTTTCTGTGCGATCTAAAACTTCTTGGTGAATAGCTTGGTCGACTTTTACGCCGTACTTTTCTACCAAGGTTTTACCAGCTTTATAGTCGCCCTGTGACTTTATACGCTGAATTTCGCGCAATTGCTCACCAAAAATACTGCGCAATTTTTCGTAGTCATTAATAACAAAATAGGTCTTGTTATTCAGTACCTTTTTCTCGATTATATTCTCTTTTTGCCCCATTTCAAAAGCCCAAGCAGCAATAAGCTGGCGGTTTCTCATATGATCTTCTTCAATCTCTTCACCGGGTTTTAAGCGACGTAATTGCAACATTAATCCATTACGAATATATCCGTCATACTCTGCTTTACCGGCCTCTAAAGATTTCATTAAACCTAGGTCCATCATTTTATCGTCCATGATAAAATAAAGAGCTACTAAATCGGCACGTGCCTCTTCTAGCGTACTAGAGTAATTCTTTAATGTTTCTTTGGGAGTAGCAATGCCTGGCTCTAGTTTACCACTAGCGTGACCTACTACCTCATGCAAAGCTGTGTGCATTTTACCGCTCAGAGCTGCATATTTTTTAGCGCGCTCCATTTCTTCGGTGGTAAAAGTAAATTCCTCTAAAAAGCCTGCTCCTTTAGCACTTTCATAAGCACTTTCAATATTGGTTAGGCTAATAGATTTAGAACCATGTGCTTCACGAATCCAGTTAGCATTAGGAAGGTTCACTCCAATTGGCGTCGCTGGCGTGGTTGCTCCTGCTTCCCCTACTACATTAATCATGCGGTAGCTAACACCTACCACCTTCTCTTTTTTATGTTTGTCTAAAATGGTAGAGTTATCTTCGAAATACTGAATATTATCGCTAATCACCGCCATTTTCTCACTCGCGTCCAAGTCTTTTACTTGCACTATTGTTTCGTAGGTTCCTTTGTAACCCAATGGATCGTGATAAACTTCGATAAATGAGTTGATATAATCTACCGTACTAGCCGTATCTTGTACCCACGCGATATTGTACTCATCCCAGGTTTTTAAGTCTCCGGTGGTATAGTACTTAATTAGCAAACCTAAAGCCTTCGCTTGTTGCTCGTTTTCCGCATTTTCTTGGGCCAAACCTAAGTAGTGAATAATTTTGGCAATGGCTGGTCCGTAAAGGCCGTCTAAATGCCACACCTTTTCTACTAGTTTACCATCTTCACGCACTAACTTGCTGTTTAAGCCGTAGCTGATAGGCTTTGTATCACCCGCTACTTTTTTAGCGTTGTAAAAATTGATTACTTCCGCCTCGGTGATATCTGGTCCATAAAAATTTACGGCCGATGCTAAAACTAAATCCTTATCCGAGTTTTTACTAACCCCTTTATTATCCGCATCATTGAAAATAACCGCAAAAGCTTCATCACTTAGTTTTGCATTAGCCTCAGCAAGGAGTTTACGCAGGTAGCTTTCGCTAAAATCTGCCTCTAATTTAGCGTGGCTGTAGTGGTGATGAATACCGTTGCTAAAGAACACGCGTTTGGCATACACCATAAATTTATCCCACTGTTCACCTTCTTTACCTTCCGCAGTTTTGATAATCTTCTCAAAAGCTTTGCGTATTTCAAGGTTGTGACGATATTGTTGATCCCACAGGATATCTCTGCCTGATAAGCCCGCCATATTAAGGTAATAAGCTAGCTTTTTTTGTTGTAAACTTAATTTGTCCCAGCCTGGCACTTGATAGCGCAAGACCCTTAAATCGGCAAACTGCTCTGTTTCCCATTTAAATTCAGAGGACTCTGAATTATTTTGCATTGTTTCTTGTTTTTGAGAATTTTCGGCTTCGGTACTTGGTTGACAAGCTCCTAAGGATAATCCGACTAAGGCACCCAGGGCTACTAATTTTTTCATGCTTAATATTTAAGGCTCGAAGATAAATTTTATCCGCGCAAAACCCTAAAACTAAAGCTGAGAGGATCTAATTCTTTCAACAGCTTATCAATAAACTTCGATCCTTGCGCTGGATAAACTGCACTAATATTATCGTGGCGCTCCTGTAGAGAGGCATTGGGAAAGAGCGCATAGTAAATACGTTCAATCTTTTCCATATCTGTTTTATGTTTACGCTTCTCGGCCCTGACCAGCTTTTTCTTAAGATTGGCTAAGCCGTTTAACTGCTTCTGCCTTTGAGCGTTAACAGCGCCTAACATACTTTTCTCCGTTATGTTTGCTATCTCCTCTAATTCATCAAAAATACGTTCAATCTTGGCTTCGTACTCTTTTAAAGAGGGATCAACCGGCATTTCGTCCGCTAAATAATGCGCTTTTAACTCATGTAGAGGCTTAAAGAAGTCCTTCACTTTTAAATCGGTGTCGGCTAAACGGTTTTGCCACTTAGGTTCTATCCATAAGACTGAGTTACGCAAGACAAGACAAGGAAACTGTACCTTAAATTCGGTAAACATGGCCTTTAACTGCAGCCAGTAGGCAATTTCGCCACCTCCACCAATATAGGCCAAGTTGGGTAAGACTACCTCCTGAAAAAGAGGTCGTAAGACTACATTTGGACTGAAGCGTTCTGGTTTAGACTCTAATTCAGCTAGTATTTCCTCTTGTGTAAAAGCGATTTCAGTATTTAGAACTAACCACTGCTGGTCCTTTTTTATGATACGTTCTCTAATATCTCCTTTTAAATAAAAGAGGTTTATTTCGCGTGGATATACCTGCGAAAAATACATTTCATTTAAATCTTTGCTACTCTGTTCTACCTTTTCACCTGCAGTATGATTCAACAAATCTTCTTTAAAAGCAGGTTTCATAAAGCTTTTCAATACCGCACTGTCGCCATCTATTATCACTAAACCTTGCTCAGCAAAAAGGGAGTGAGCCAAGACGCGTGTGGCTGCGGCTAGATTATCCGACTGTAGATAGGCCTTTCTGAAAATGTCGATAAGCTCTTTGCTATTTTGAGCTGGTCCCAAATGCTCAGCCAGTTCCTCAATAAGAAGTTCTAAGCCAGCGGTATTCATTCTTCCTACTGCACCCTTTTGGCTCGTGTTCCACTGCAATTTACCTCCGTAAAGGTTGATGTAGTTGATTTCTTCCAGATCATGATCCTCCGAAGCCATCCAGTAAACCGGCACAAAATTATGCTCCGTGTATTGCTTACGCAGATCTCTAGCTAAATTAATTGCGTTTACAATTTTATAGACAAAATAAAGTGGACCCGTAAAGATATTTAGTTGATGCCCCGTGGTTACCGTAAAGGTGCGGGGTTCTTTAAGACTGTTAATGTTTTTTAAGGTAGAATCTGACTCTTTCAAGTCAATTCCCGCAGCAGCATACTGATCCGCTAAATCTGCGCTTAGAGCATTCCTTATTTCTTGACTAAAACTGCTTTTGGCTTTGATCTGCTCTTCAAAATTTTCAATATTGGGAAAGCGACCGTAAAACTCCTCCAGCTTCGGGTCTTGGTCTAAGTAATCACAAATGAGCTGGGAGAAACACTCGGTCTCTCTAAAAGATAGGCTATCTTCAATCATTGCGCAAAGTTAATTTTCCCGCGCAGCATTCCCCTAATGTTTGATTGCAAATTTTTATTAAGCCCCCTTCAATATAAATCAGGCTTCTCTGCTTGCGCAAGAAGAGTAATTATGCGGATTATCGCGGAATTGGGATAGTGGCAATTTGATACCCTTGTTTTATGTGATAGGGCTCAGTCATGCTAAAATGTTTGAGCATCTCATTTGCGATACCCTTAAGCTGCAAGAAGGAGACCCTGAAATGAATTCAGGTTTATACTAATTTATACAAAGTCTTGTTCAAAGAAGGCTAAAAATGAGATAAGCTAAAAGAAAAAGATATATCGCCCAAAATGGTCTTAAGGTTAAAGGGTCTGAGCCGAAAAGGAACTTACTAATTTTAAAGAAAGTAGGCCGATTATGACTTACGAGGTAGTAAAGCTTATCACTTAGCTTGCGAAACCAAGTTCTTTTAGCATAAAGGCGATCAAGAAACTTGAATTTCCCCGCATGATAAAGACTGCGATAGGCAGAACGAGCACCACGGTATATCCTACCATCAGTTTCAATAAAATGGCTAGCTACTAAAAATTCTCTTTTGTTGATGTCGGGAAATTGATCAGAGACCGTTTGAAAGCTATGGTATTCAATACCAGGACCCAGTTTTTTTCTCCAGAAGCTTATCCAGTAAGCGCAGAGCTCGCATTCTCCGTCCCATACTAAGATTGCATTAGGTGAAGGAGGGTATTTCGTCTTATTCAATTTTCAAAGATTAGGCAGTATATTTAACCTCATTTTGAAAGATATTGTTGTTACTGTCTTTCAGCATTTTACCTTGGCTAATGGGTAAAGTTTTACCTTTCTGCTCCACATATACCTTCACATTTTTTGCTAAAGCTAGTAACTCTTTAAAATCCATCTCTTCTACCTCATTTGATGTTCTCTACCAAATGTAAAAAAATAGAATCGATTTAGGGACGATATTGCAGGATAAATAGGCCCTGAACGGGGGTTTTAAATTACAGCATAGAAAAAGTTAGAGTCAAAAAGGGTGTCTCTAACAAAGTTAAACCTACAGCTGGTTATTTATTTTTTAAGGAAATGTTTTGAGTGCCTCGTTGTAACTTGACTCAAAAGCTAATAGATCCAAGTTATGATCAAGTTTCTTTTCTTGTATAAAAGTGAGAAGCTTTTCGGTAGGCATATTACCCGTTAAATCATCGGTAGCCATTGGGCAGCCGCCCAGTCCCTTAATGGCACCATCAAAACGTCTACAGCCAGCTTTATAGGCCGCATTTACTTTTTCGTGCCAAGTGTCTGGCGTAGTGTGTAAATGCGCACCAAACTCTATCTTAGGAAAAGATTTTATTAAATTAGAAAAGAGATAGTCAATATTACTAGGGTTAGAAGTACCAATAGTATCTGATAAGGACAATATCTTCACTCCCATAGCAATAAGCTGTTCGCAGTACTCTTCTACCAAACTAACGCTCCAAGGCTCATTGTAGGGATTACCGAAACCCATTGAAATATACACAACTAGCTCCTTATCATTGGCCTTGCAAATTTCAATTAGCTCTTCCACCAAAGCGATACTTTCCGCAATGGTCTTATTCGTGTTGCGCTTCTGGAAGATCTCCGAAACGGAAAAAGGATAACCCAAATAAGTTATAGAAGGACGTTTGGCTGCTATCTCGGCTCCCTGACGATTGGCGATAATTGCCAAGAGCTTGGTATCGGTTTCCGATAAATCTAATCGGTCTAATACCTCATCGGTGTCTCTTAATTGCGGAATTGCTGGTGCAGAAACATAACTACCAAAATCTAGCGTATCAAAACCTACCTTCAGTAAAGACTGGAGGTAGGCTACTTTTTGATCTGTAGGTATGAACTGTTGAATGCCCTGCATGGCGTCACGCGGGCATTCAATCAGTTTCAAACTTTCCGTGTACATCTATGAATCGCTTTTTTGAGGGTGAGGTGTGTTTACGATTTCACGGGAATGCGCTTCAAGGCTTCTTGGAAATAATGCCAAAACTTACCTACGGAAGCTATATTTACTTTCTCATCGGGTGAGTGCGGATCTCTAATGGTAGGACCAAAAGAAATCATCTCCAAGTCTGGGTAATGCTGACCCAAAAGGCCGCACTCTAAGCCAGCATGACAGGCAATAACCCTTGGGCTTTCATTAAAAAGCTCTTGGTACAGCTCTTTCATCATGTCAAGCATGGGAGCATTAGGATTCATTTTCCAACCTGGGTAAGAACCACTAAACTGCACATCGGCGCCTATTAATTCCCATGGGCCAGCCACCGTGTTGGCAATATCAACTTTAGCCCCTTCTCTATCACTGCGCTGCAATGAACAAAGACTGAGGCTGCCGTTTCCTAAAACAACTTTAGCCACATTATTAGAAGTCTCCACTAAGTCTGGCACATCGGGACTCATTCTTTCAATGCCGTTATGTGTTCCTTGTAAAGCCCATACAAACTGATGAAAGCATTTCTGCACCATTTTCAAACTAGGAGCGGTATCTGCCTCCATTAAAGTTAGCTTGAAATTAGGATCTGTGGTAGCGAACTCATTTTTAATAATGCTCTCGTAATCCCATAATAAGGTTTGCACCGTATCAAATTCAGCGGCAGGAATAGTCATTACAGCATTCGCTTCACGGGGAATGGCATTACGCAATCCGCCACCGTCAAAAGAACTGATGCTAATACCTTCTATGCCCTTTACAGCCATTAAAAAGCGCCCCAAAACTTTATTGGCGTTGGCTCGACCGAGAATAATATCCATACCCGAATGTCCGCCGCTTAAACCACTAACGATTACTTTAAGAGCACGCTGATTGTCTCCTACGCTCTCTTCTTCATATTCCCAAGTGAGGTCTAAGTCTATACCACCGGCACAGCCAATGCTTAACTCGTCGTCATCTTCGGTATCGAGATTCATCAGAATCTCTCCCGTTAAAAAATTGGGCTGCAAGTGGTGTGCACCTGTCATGCCCGCTTCTTCATCGGTGGTAAACAAAGCTTCTAATGGGCCGTGGGCCACTTCTGTAGATGCCAATGTTGCCAAGCAAGTTGCTACGCCAATGCCATTATCGGCACCAAGCGTAGTTCCTCTTGCTTTCACCCATTCGCCATCAACGTACATATCGATGCCCTGCGTTTCAAAATCGAAGTCAACATCGGCATTTTTCTGGCAAACCATATCTAAGTGCGACTGCAAAGTAACCTTACGGCGATTTTCCATACCTGCGGTGGCAGGCTTGTCGACTAAGATATTACCAATCTCATCTTGCTTATAGCTTAATCCGTGGCTTTCCGCAAAAGCAATGATAAAGGCTCTAACCTTTTCTTCTTTTTTAGAGGGGCGGGGAACCGCGTTTAAATCCGCAAAGTTCTCCCAAATGGCTTCTGGCTTTAAGTTTCTAATTTCTAATGACATGTTCTCTTATTGATTTCCTAAAATAATGGGTAAACCATCTTTTCCTGAACCAATTACAATAACCTTGGCATTTGGAGATTCCGCTAGTTTTAAAGTAGCTTCAATACCCTTCTCACTTAAAATTTTATCGGTAAGTGATTTATTAATAATATCATTCGCTTTAGACTTACCTTCAGCTTCAATACGCTGACGCTCTGCCTCTTTCTTAGCTTGTTGCAACTTAAACTCGTACTCTAAACTGGCCTGCTCCTGCTCCAATTTACGCTCAATCGCTGCTTTTAACTTTAGGGGTAAGGTTACCTCCCTAATTAAAACTGCATCTAAGTGTAAGTGATTTTGTGTTAAAGCAATAGAGGTTCTCTGCGAAATTTCATCTTGAATATCTTCTCTCTTACTGGAGTATAATTCTTCTGGTAAATATTTACCAATTACCTCTCGTGTAGCCGATCGAATTTCTGGTATAATAATCTTATCGTGGTAGTTTTCGCCAATCTGATTGTGTAGGTAAGCGATTTCCTCTGCTTCTGGATAATAGCGATAAGAAAGCTCTACTTTAATGGTTAGTCCGTTTTTAGAAAGAACTTCCATACTACTAACTGACTCTTTCTTCTTTACATCATAAACGAAGATATCATCCCAAGGCCATTTGATGTGAAATCCTTGGTTATAAACTTTGTCTAAAGCGATACCACCTTGGAATTTTCTAAAGATAACTGCTCTTTCACCCGAGTTAATGGTAAAGGTGATGGAGTTCCAAGTTAATATCAGTGCCAGAAAGACAATGAAACTAACTATTATTACTATCGTACTTCTTTGATTCATAATGATTTATTTAATTAAATTTTACCCCATAATTTTCTTAAGAGCCATTCTAACCCTAAGAGTCCCAAAGCTACGAAGAACAATTGCCAAGAACTAAAAATTGAGCTAGTATTAAGTAAGGGATATGTAAGGGTCGGTGCATTCAAATTTGCTAAGTCTTGGGCGAGGATATCTATTTGATTTTCTTGATAAAACTTAGCCCCACTGCTATTTGAGAGATTTCGCAATAAGGCAGGCTCTGCTTTTAAATTTTGTAACTCCAAACGGTTCAACTCTATTACTATGTCTCCTTCTTGCGTATATTCTCTATCATTCGTGCTTAGTTTGGCCTGATAATGATATTTTCCTTCTGCTAATCCGTTTATACTTAAAGCATAATCTTTCAAGCGTTTTTGAAAGACATAGTTGTATTCGCTGCCGCTTTCTGACCTTAGCTCTAGGGCTAAGTCAGGCTCATTAACCAAGTTTCCACTCGCATCAAAAAAGGAGGCGCGCCAGTTGATTGGGCTATTTGCGTAATTTTCGCTGGGCACCTCTATTCTTAAGCCTTCGTTTTTAGCCTGACTGAGGAGGTATTTCGCTACTTTTTGGATTATACCGTCAAAGGTCTCAAAATCACCCATCTGCTTATAAGCGTACATACGCCAACGCCAATAACCAAGCCCCAAACTGAGGGCCATCCTCCTACCCTTCTCTTCTCCTAAAGCTAAGGCCGGTGAAGAAGTGCTGATATTAGCAATGCGCTTAAAAAATAAGGTACTGAAGCCTGGTGGGCTTTGAATACGACCGTAAAAACCGTCTAATGGCGGAAGTTGGGCCCATAAGTTAGCTTCACTGTCGTAGATGGGGAATAAGGAAAAATTAGGGTTTAACTCCACATAGCTTTCTTCCTCCTCGGTGCGAAGTGACTGAATTTCTGGCCAAAAAGTCCAATCACTAAAATCATCTTGGGGACTAGAAATAAGCCATAGAGGCTTATTAGTATTGTAAATACGATTAAATAAAGCTTTACTACTCTGCAGGGCAATGATTAAATCGAGCGAATCAAGGGCGGCATTCTCATCTTGTAAAAGCCTAATTTCATAATTCTCATCTTTCGCTAAAGCGCGCTTAATCGCAGCAATATCTGGATGAGTCTGCTTGGCAAAAATACCGATGCGCTCTTTCGCATCTAAAACTTCAATACTGAAGGTCTTTTGATTGTTAGCAGTATTATCTTCTTCAGCCAAAGGTGCGATTGCAATTCGGTAGAGTTGTAAGCCTAGCTTTTCTCCTTCAATTTTAAAGACCGCTTTTTCAAACCAATTATCGGAATTTACTCTAAAACGACGCTCCTCAATAAGCTTATTTTTGGAGTTTAAAAGTTGAATACTTAAGTCATTGCCTGCAAAATTCTCCGCTTTAAAGTTGACAGATACATTTTGACTCCTACCCTTTAAGAGCGTTTTATTGAAAAGGACTTTACCCACCGCCAAATCTAGCCTTGAGCTGCTATCGCCTAAAGCCACTGTATAAATGGGCGCGGGAGTACTTTTACTCAAGGTAGATAACCGCGAGCCACGGTTAATGATTCCATCGGAGCTTAAGACTAAAGCCGCAATATTTTCCTGGTAAAACCTACCCGACAAATCCTTAAGTGCTAATCCTAAGTTTGTTTCCTGCGCATCTACAGAAGTGTCGGAAAGGTTCGCTCCAAAATTGAAGCTACGTATCAGAAACTTATCGGCTAAAGAAGATTGCATCTCTTCCATCTTCGCTTCACGAGCCGCTAGAGCCGCACTATCTTCTACCGCCTGAATAGACGCTGATTGATCGTTTAAAAATACCAAGATGGGCTTTTCTTCGCGAAAGCTCTCACTATTGAAGTGGGGCTGTAAGAAGAGAATCCCTAAAAGAAGTAAAACCAAAAAACGCAAAGAGGCTAAAAACCATCTTTGCGCTTTTTCAAAAGTGTTTGTCCTTAAATAATAGCCATAACTAAGGCCTGCCGCCAGTAGTACGATAATAATTAACCAATAAGGAGAGTGTGAAAATACTACTTCAGGCATAAATTATTTAGGTAAGCATTCCGCCATCAACTTGTAATACTTGGCCGCTGATATAGGTGGATAAATCACTGGCTAAAAATAAACAGGCATTGGCTACATCCTCTGGGCTACCGCCACGTTTTAGCGGAATAGCATCGCGCCAACCTTGGACGGTTTTCTCGTCTAATTTACCCGTCATTTCCGTCTCAATAAAGCCTGGAGCAATTGCATTGCAACGAATATTCCGCGAACCGAGTTCTAAGGCAATAGACTTGGTAAAACCGATAATGCCCGCTTTAGAAGCAGCGTAATTAGACTGACCAGCGTTTCCTTTAATACCAACCACTGAGCTCATATTAATAATAGAACCCGAACGAGCTTTGAGCATGGTGCGCTGTACCGCTTTGGTTAAATTAAAGATAGACTTCAAGTTAATGGTCATTACCTGATCGAAATCTGTTTCAGACATGCGCATTAAGAGCGTGTCTTTAGTAATGCCAGCATTATTAATAAGAATATCGATGGTATCGAAGTCCTTTAATACGTCTTCTACTAGCTGAGTAGCCGCATCAAAATTTGAGGCATCTGAGCGATAGCCTTTCACTTTTACCTCAGCGGTACCTAGTTCTTTCTCTACTGCTTCCGCTTGCTCTACCGAAGAAAGGTAGGTGAAAGCAACATTACAGCCGTTTTTTACAAATACTTCGGCAATACCTTTACCAATTCCTTTTGAAGCGCCCGTGATTAAGGCTGTTTTTCCTTTTAATAAACTCATATTGTATGGTCTTTCTATGATTTCTTTGCTTGTTTTTCAGGCATCCACTCAAACTTTTGATGCAGTGGAAAGTGTTCGAATTTAGCAATAAATTTTGCGGGGGGCAATGTTAACTTACGTGCACTTAAATCAATCCAGGCCCCAAGAACTTCCACCGTCGCACATAAAGTCTCACCGCGCCATATCTCATGAATAAAGGCAAAACGCGAATAGTCTTTACGCAAGCCAATAATGGATGCTACCATGGTTAATTCATCACCAAAATGAAGCTCACGTTTAAAACTCGCCTTTTCCTCAAATAAAATAGGACCGATGCCTAAATTCGCCATCTCCTCTACTTTAATGTCGTTTGCAATAAACAGTTCGGTGCGCAACTGCGCGGCGAAGTCGTAATACACGGAATGCCTTACATGACCATTAGGATCAAGGTCACTCCAGCGAATATGTAAGGGTCTTTTAAATTCTTTCAAGGCATTAATTTGCTGCAAAGCTAAACTTTGCAAGGAATTATGACGAACTCTTTAGAAGCGATAATTAAATCCGAATACTGCATTTATACTTTGGGCACGGTAACCTAAAAATAAGTCATATTGATTATTAAAGAGGTTCTGCAAGTTTATAAAAGCAGAAATACGCGAATTATAAATGTATTCTAAATTAAGAGTAGCATCTACATAGCCTTCGAGTATAGAGGGGATATCTGGATTAGCAATTTGATCAAAAGTCTCACGCGGTCCTACTATATCCATGCCTAAACCAAAGCTAAGCTTCTTGCGATACAAGTAACTAATGTCGGCATCAGCTACAAAATAAGGTAGATGCCAAGGGCGCTCCTCATCCATAGTGTAGGTTCGTGCCTCTGCTCCTACTGAAGCGAAGAACTTATCATTCCAGTTACCATTTAAGGAGCCTTTTACATATAAGGTTGCCACATCTGCATAAAGCGCTTCCAATCCGTGGGTAGTACTATCGCTGTAATAAAAAGGATTACGCACAAATAACTGACGATCGCTGGAGTTACGAATACCGGCTTCGGCATTAAAAGACAGAGATTTACTGAGGATACCATCGATAGCTAAAAATATATTCATATCACGCGTTGGCATACTAGTTTGTCCGGGAATAATAAAAGGATTAGCCGTAGCAGTTTGGGCGTAGGTGTTACGGTTAAGAGCACCCTTAATTCCTGCCTTCAAAGACAGAATTTCGGGTACAATTTTATACCTAAATATTAACTCAGGAAAAAAGTAGAAGTTAGCTTCATTTTCTTCTAAGCGTGAGTCCATGCGGTTTACCAAAAACAGATTCACCCCAAAGTCAAAGCTGAAAGCCGCTTTCTCTAGACTGATATAAGGTTTGGCTTGTAACTGAAAATAAGACTGATCAAATACGTTGCTGGTATCTAAACCCCGGGGAATACTATCGAAGCTATTCTGAAACCAAGCACCGTTAAATTCAAGGTTCAAATTTTGATCGTTCGCAGGAATATCCCATAAAGAGCGGAAGTTTATATCATGCTCATTGGAACGATAATTATCATTAAAGTTTTGATAGGCAAAGCCCAGCTCTCGCATGGGACCCAAATTCTTCTTGTTCGCTTCCTTAATGTTAGTTTCAAAGCGGTAGCGACGGTACCAGTTAAAAGGGCTATTGCTTAAACTACTGTCATTAGGATTAATATCCAATTGCGGTTGACCGTAATAGCTATACTTGTTTAAATCTACATTGGCGGCCACATGCCAAGTTAAGTCCTTATAATAACGGTTGAAAAAACCTCCCAAGTGATTTTTAGACAGGAGGTTTTCTTCGTAACGTATATCAGCTACTCCACTTTGCGTAGAAAAGTGCTTGCCGGCAAATCCGTAACTATATTTAGAAGAGCGACCGCTGTTGTAGTAAGCATCAACCATGGCGGTGTTATAAAGCCCATAACCTAACTTCACGTATCCTTTATAAAGCTCAGGCACTTCCGTTCTTACCACTCGAGCGGGTTTTAAAACCTCTGGTTTAATACGCACAGGTAAAGCAAAACTCTTTAGTGAATATGTAACGGGCAGTTTTTCGGTGGTACTATCGCTATAATTAGGACTTTCCAAAATCTTACGCGCATCTTTAATTTGCGCACGGTATTTATCGGTAACCGAAACAACTACCTGACCTAATGGGTCCTTTTTTTGAGCGGATAGGCCACCCAAAACTAAGGCTAGAGCTAGCGTTAATTTAATTTTCATGCGCTTATCGTTTTATTAATTCAGGTTCTTCTAAAGGCCCATCCTCTTCGGGGATATCAATAATTTGTAGACCACTTTCTGGGTCTAGGCTAATAGGAGAAGCCTGTGATTCCAGTAATTCTTCTTTGGCTTTTAAGGCCTTCGCTTCCGCAAGATTTATTTCCTGCTTAAGCTCTTCCGCCTCAACACTAAGCTCTTTCGAGAACTCACTCTCTATTATAAAGTCAATTACATATTTCGCTTGGAAGATGTCGTCCATTTTCCAGAAGTTACGTGCCATAACTAGCAGTGAGCGCATTTTCCATTCCTTGAAAGAAGGCATGGCTTCTATCATTTTATTAATATGGGCATTACTACTATCGTATTTTTCCGCTTTTTGCAGCAATAATGCTTCGAAATAAAATGCCTCCGCTTTCTTATTTCCATTGCTCTTGTTACGGATAATCCCGTAGTAATTAGAGGCCTTATTCCACTGCTCGCTGGCGTAGTAAGAGCGGGCTAAGTTTAACTGTGCTTCTTCTTTAAGGTCCTTGTCTATATTTGGTTTTTGCTCTATTTTCTCCGCATAGCTAATTAGAGCTGGGCGGTCACCTAACTTTTCGGCCGAACGCATTAAACCAGCTAAAGCAAGATTTCTTTGTCCATCATTACTCTCCAAACTTAGCCACTCCTCAAAGCGTTTGCGGGCCAAGGCATAATTACTATCTAGATAAGCTTTTTCTGCTGTAAAGCGCAGAGCTGGCTTGGTATAAGGATGTGCCGGGAATTGCACTAAACTCTCATAATATTGTTCGGCCCTCTTAAATAGATCCAACTTTTCTGCACATTGTGCCGCGTAATAATGAGCCTCAACCTTGAATAGACCTAAAGGAAAGCGACTGATATAGGCATCCATCGCATCGAGAGTTTGCATGCAATTGCCACTAGCATATACATCAAAAGCAGCATCGTAAGCGGTGGAGTCTAGGGTAGATTCCTGAAAGTCTACAAAGGAAATGGTAGAGACCCAGTCTAGGTATTCACTTATCTTTTGAGAACGCTTATAAACGATTTCCGCCAATCGAATAGCTTCAATAGATTCGGGTGTGCCAGGATACTGGTTTACTACCCCTTTAAAAGTAGAAATTGCTTTTTGGTACTCATCCATATTGCTGTAAACCAAACCTGTCTTGAGCTCCACCTCGCTAATTTTGTTACTTTGAGGATACTTTGCTTTAAAAGCGCTTAATGCTTGCAGGGTTTCCTGATACTTGTCTTGCAGTAAGTACGACTTAGCTATTTCTAGCTGCGACTTCTCACTGTAGGCACTATGAGGATAGGTATTAATTAATTTATGAAGTTCCTTTATTTGCTTATCATATTTAGCCAAAAGTCCGAAACACTCGCTGCGTTGATAATGGGCATAATCAGCCTCCACACTATTGTTAGCAATAGCCTTACCGTAATAATCGGCCGCATCTAAATATTTTGCTAGCAATAAATAACTATCTCCTATACGCAATAGGGCATCGGGGAAGCGAACATCATCCACCGGACTGAATTTTATAAATTTCTTAAAGTCCAATACGGCATCTTCAAAAGCAAATAGCTTAAAATTACTATAGGCACTATTATAATACGATCGATTATGTACGCTTTGAATTGCCGCCCCGAGGCCAGCACGGAAGTCAACAAACTTTTCCTTGGCTTCGGCAAACTTTAACAGACGATAATAACATTCTCCCATCCAATAATTACCCAAATTAGCCAATGCCCTATCCTCAGGGTACTTTTGCATTTCCTGATATTTCGCCAAAGCACCTTCATACTGCAAAGCATTAAACATTTCCGTAGCCCGGAAAAATGCCACCTTTTGGTAAGCCGCTCGCATGTTGGGAGAGTTCAGGCCGGCCTCTTTAATAGACCTAAGTGCTTTATCATAATCCTTGGTGGTTATGTAAATATTGGCCAAATACTCCTGAATCTTGGCTCTTTTATCGGTATTAGGATAATCGTTTAAGAAAGCATTAAAGATGGTAATGGCGTCGGTAAAAGGACTGGCCAGTTCGTAGGATAACTTTGCATAATTGTAAGCAGCTGACTCTTGGATTTCAAGGTTGGCATCCAGCTCAGAAGCGGCTCTAAAAGCGATAAGCGCTTGATTTTTATCACCTACTTTCAAGTAGCAATACCCTAAATGGAAATAAGAGTTTTGTCGCAACTCATCGGGACCAGCTGATATCTTATTGAACTCACTTATCGCTTCCGCAAAGCGTTTTTCTTGATACAGGGAAAAACCCAATTGATAATGATCCGCTAAACGCAAACTGCCACCTTTAGCCTTAAAGATGTTTAAGTAATTAATGGTGTTGTGATAATCTTTCTTACTGTAAAAAGCATCTGCTAAAAGCTTAGCGATTTCGGGAGCTCTAGAAGCAGTAGCGTTTTCAATTAACTCCTCACCTACTTCTACTAGTTTATCATAATTCTTTAACTCGTAATAAATATGGGCTAGATAATAAGGGACTAAAGGACCAAAGTTAGGATCTTCTTGCAAGGGTAAAAAGTTACGTAGGGCTTCGGCATAGTTACTATCAATATAAAGAAGGTGGGCATAATAGTAACGACCCGAGTTTGCGAAAGCCGACTCTTCATCTTTAATCTTGAAGAATAAGTCTTGAGCCTTCTCAAAATTCTCCGCTATCATTAAGGAATAGGCATATTTGAAGCGGTATTCTGCTGCTTGCTCTCTCCTCAAGCCGTAAGCATCTACTCTCTCGTAATACTTAATCGCCTGAGTATAGCGTCTTAAGCTAAAAAGATTGTGGCTGTAATTAAGGTAAAGCTTGTTCCGCAATGGGTTAGTTTCATGCAGAGCAGCAAACTCTTCAATTCGCTCAGCAATATCGCCATGGTAAAGCTTAATAGCACACATGGTCGCAAAGTATCGCGCCTGCACTATTTTGTCCTTGTTTAAGGCACCTTCTCTAATTAAAGCATCCCAAATTTCCTGGGCATTACCATATTGCTCCTTCTCATAAAGCTGAAAAGCTTCGTCAAAAGAGGCTTCGTCTGGCTTCTGTGAAGATTGTACTTGGGCGTACACAGCATTCACTTGAGTGAATACCAAGATACTACACAGAAATAAAGTCCTGATATTTAGCATGCTACATTATTATGATTGTCATTTTAAAAGTAGCGGTATTTATAGGCGTCTATTTAAGTTGGATAAGAAGTTTTAAACGCTAGTTGTTAATTATTATTGAGCTTAATTAGCGATTACTAAGCGGCTAAAATTAAATTTGTAAGATATTTGAAATTATGAGCACCGAAGCGATACTTAGACTTAACCAAGCCCGCATTAAGCAGGGCGATAACGTAATACTTGACGAGGTAGAGCTTCTTATTAAAAAAGGCGATTTTCAATACCTTATTGGTTCCACCGGCAGCGGCAAGTCTAGCTTGCTTAAAACCCTCTATGGCGATTTGCCTTTAAGAAGTGGCACTGGTCATGTTTGCGGTATCAGCCTAGAAAAACTTACCGACAAACAGATTCCGCACTTGAGGCGTAAATTGGGTATTGTCTTTCAAGATTTTCAACTTTTAACCGATCGCTCAGTTTTTGATAACCTTAAATTTGTTCTGCAAGCCACTGGCTGGAAATCGAAAAAGGATATTAAAAATAAGATTGAAGAGGTACTCGGAAAGGTTAATATGGAAGCCTTAGCCCCTAAAATGCCCTTTCAACTGTCGGGTGGCGAACAGCAAAGAATTGCGATTGCACGTGCCTTACTTAATGACCCTGAGCTAATTTTAGCGGATGAACCAACCGGGAACCTAGACCCTTCTACCAGTGAAGAGATAATGATTTTACTAGAAGACATTTCCAATAGTGGCCGGGCTTTGCTAATGGCTACCCACGACTATTCTCTCATTCTTAAATTCCCGCATGAAACCCTAAAATGCAGTGAGGGTAAGGTTTTTAGTACCGTGCAAAACACTTTGTAAATCGTGGATTTAAGTATCTGCCTGCCCCTCTATCAACAAAAGCCCTACAAAGCCGTAGAAAAGTTAATGGCTCAGGCGGATGAATTACCGGTAGACTACGAAATCTTAATTATCGATGACGCCTCTGCCCCCGATATTAGCGCCGAAAATACCAAGTTTTTCGAACAGCTCCCTCAGCTACGCTACCTGGTTTTAGAGCAAAATATTGGTCGAGCCAAGATGCGCAATCGCTTGGCAGCAGAAGCCCAAGGAAAGTATATGCTTTGCTTAGACAGTGATCTTATAATTGATTCTGCTGATTTTATACAGACTTATTGGTCGGCTCGGAATATGGCTCAAGTATTGGTGGGAGGCAGAAAAACAAGTGCTCTTATTACAGGCTGTGAATTGCGTTATTTATACGCTAAGAAAAGAGAAGAAGCTAGTTTAAGCGCAAGACAAGCAAAACCCTATGCCTCTTTTATGACCGGCAATTTCTTTTGCGAAAAAGCAGTCTTTGAAAAGCTTCATTTTGATGAGAATATTAAAGGTTACGGACACGAGGATACTCTCTTTGGCCTTGGCCTAGAGAGATTAGGAGTTTCTCTACTCCAGTTAAATAATCCCGTTGTTTTTGCTGCAGACGATAACAATGGCTCCTTTTTAGAGAAAAGTAAAGAAGCTCTGGATAATTTGGTGATGCTTCAAGGCAAACACCCTGATCTGAGCGAAAAAGTGGGCATATTAAATTTAGCTTTAAAACTTAAGGGCAGAAATAGGGCAGGCGTATTTCGCTGGTGCTATAACCCCTTTCGGAAGATGATTTTGAAAAACCTCTTGGGCTCTAAACCGAAGCTCTTCTACTTCGATTTATATCGTCTAAATCACTTGCTGAAAAGCTAAACCTGCGCTAGTATTTCTCTTAGTACTTGAGACTCTTTTTCCCAATTATTTTCGGCTGCCGCTTTTTTCAAGTTAGCCCGATATGCTTCCTTTCCTTCCTCGGGAAATTTTAAAACTGCTGCTGCTATTTCTTGCGCATCAACGGCAGTGATACGGCCAATCTTATACTGAGAGACCAAAGCACTAGGCTCTTTTAAATCACTCACTAACAAAGGTATACCGCATTTCATATAGTCAAATATTTTATTAGGTAGGCTGTAGCGGTAATTGATATTGGTGTCCTTATCGAGACTAATCCCCAAGTCTGCATTTAAAGTATACTGAAGCATATTTAAATAGGTTTGCGAGGGTATAAAATGAATCCGATCGTGTAAAGAATCCCTTTGCGCCTTTTCCTTGAGTTGAGGCAAAACATCGCCTTTTCCGACCAGTACAAAATGGTAATTTTGGGGAAGTGATTTTAAGGCCTCCAGCATCTCCTCCATGCCACGGTCTACGTTAATTCCTGAACCCTGATTAATTATTAGAAAGGCATGTTCCGGGAGATTAAGCTCACTCCTTGTCATTATCCGCTGGGGCAGCACTTTAGATGAAACATTGCGGATGACGCGCGGACGGACATTATAATCCTCTTCGTATAAATCGGCAATGCTCTCATTTACCGTTATTATGTGCTTTAATTTAGGAAAGATGGCCGCCTCCAAACTGCTCCAAATTTGTTTGACGAGTTTTCTACTTTGAATTTCCGGTACTCCCGTAAAATACTCATGGCTATCGTAAATTAATGGTTTGCCATAAAGTTTAGACACTAAGTAATTAGGGAGCAAAGTGTCTAAGTCATTGCTGAAATAAAGATCCGCTTTTCGAAATAATAGATAGAAAAAGAGCCTGACATTAAGGTTGGCATAAAACATAAAACCGCGATTAAACCAGAGTGCAAATCGTTTGACTTGGTAGTTTTGGGGGGCAAAGGCTAAGCTATTGGGCAGTTTTCGCCCAATAAATTTCACCTGATAGCCTTCCTCTAAAAGGACAGATATATGCCGCTGCACTCTCTGATCGGTAGCCAAGTCGTTGCTTACGCTGATTATCACTTTCTTCACGGTAGCAAAAATGAGAATTAAATTAAGCTTAAGCCCCTTGTTCTATTAAAAAGACTGAACAAGGATTCCTATTTGCGGTGCTTCTTTGTTTCTTTGCTAAAATTTTTAGCCCTTGTCTATTCCAAATTTAGATATCCAGCAATACGACTATCTTTTAGCTGAGGAGAAGATTGCTCTATACCCCGCAGCGCGAGGCGAATCGAAACTATTGGTATTTGATAATAAAGAAATTCAAGAAGATAAATATTTGAATATCGATGCTTATTTAAGCCCGAATTCACTGTTGATTTTCAATGAAACCAAGGTGGTACAAGCACGTTTGCTTTTTCCTAAAAATGAAAATACCATTATTGAAGTTTTCTGCCTAGAGCCCGCTCATAATAAAGCAATTGAGCAGGCATTAGCGCAAAAGGGTAGTTTAGAATATAACTGCTTAATTGGGGGAGCGCGTAAATGGAAAAGCGGCTTTTTAAGTATTGTACTCGAGGGAATTACCTTGCAAGCGGAAAAATTAGAACGCAAAGACGATAGCTTCTTAGTGCGCTTCAGCTGGCAAGCAGATATGAGTTTCGGTGAAATTTTAGATCTAGCAGGCAAAACCCCCTTGCCCCCTTATATTAAAAGAAAGGCAGAAGAAAAAGATAAAAAGACTTACCAAACCGTTTATGCCAATCGCGCAGGTTCGGTAGCGGCACCTACTGCTGGTCTTCATTTTAACGACGCCATTTTTAAAAAATTAGATGAAAAGGGAATTGCCCGCAACTTTCTTACTTTACACGTAGGCGCTGGTACGTTTAAACCCGTTAGCACTTCGGTAATGGAGCATGAGATGCATGCCGAAGAGGTTTTAGTAGAAGCTAAATTTATTGCCGACATCTTGGGACACCTGAAAAGTGGGCGCGAACCTATTTCCGTTGGCACCACCTCATTACGCGCTTTAGAAAGTATGTATTGGTTAGGTTGTTTAGCACGATCAGGACAAATAGATAATATTGCGGAAGTATGCATTCCTCAATGGCTGGCATTTAAAGGCGAAACAGCCCGCCTAGAGGCCAGTGAGGCTTTTGAAGCCTGTAGAGAACTTTTGGCTGAGCATGGCTTAGAGTGGCTTTCCATTAAAACCCAGATAATTATTGCACCCGGTTATAAGCATGGTATTATACGCGGGCTTATTACTAATTTCCATCAACCAAAAAGTACTCTCATGCTATTGGTTTCTTCGATAGTAGGCGATGATTGGGAGAAAATATATGATTACGCATTAACTAATAATTTCCGTTTCCTAAGTTATGGCGACGGCTGTTTACTAAAATTATGAGCACCTTAAAATACTTCTTTGTTCGTCTTTATTTTTTCCTGGTATCACTTAGCAGTTTTGGTCAAAGTGTAGAGTTGCAAGAAGTGGGTATTATGCCCTCCGTACTCCCCGAGTGTAGCGGCTTTGCGGTGATTGGAGATAATGCCATTGCCACCATAAACGATAGCGGTAACGATCCGAAGATCTTTATTTTGGATAGCCTAGGTATTATAAAAAGTCATACTAGTCTTTTGGGTTTTACCAATCACGACTGGGAGAGCCTCGCTTATGCAGATGGGCTTTTATATATAGGCGACTTTGGCAATAATGCCAATAAGCGGCGAAATCTAAAGATCTACATCGTTGATATTTCGAAATTATTAAGCGAGGACCTATGGGCCTTTAAGGGTGAAATTACCTTTAATTTTCCCGAACAAAAAGCTTTCCCTCCAGCTGATTCGGCCAAACACTTCGACTTAGAAGCAATGGTGGTGCATCACGACTCAATTTTCCTGTTCACAAAAAATCGCAGCAAACCCTTTAGTGGAATAAGTAACTGCTATAGCCTAAGTACTAAACCTGGGAGCTACTCTGCTAAAAAGAAAGGGCAAATTTTTACTGGCTTAGGACTAATGCCCGCCTACTGGGTTACTGGTGCCTGTTTAAGTGAAGGAGAAAACCCCGACCTCTATCTTTTAGGCTATGATAAGATCTGGCGTATACGTGACTATTTCGGCCAAAAAGAAAACTATTTAGAGGCAGAGGCTTTATACCAAGGTAGTTTCGGACAGCGGGAATCGATCTGTATTCTCAACAACAAGTTTTACATTGGAGAAGAACAAATAGCTAACAATAAAGCAAAAATTTATAAGGCGCCTGTCCCTGCTCTTCCCGAAAAGGAAGCTGACATTATTATAGAATCTCTTAGTCTTGAAAAGAAAATATTTGGAAGCACTTTAGAGTTAACCGTGCCAGATAAAAATCTACAAGGCCAGCTCTATTTTGAAATCTATAATCAAGGAGGAGACTTACTATTAAAAGGTCGGTCGGAAGATTGTAAAATTAAAGGCGATAAAATAATTATCGATACGAAAAGCTTAGGCCTAGGCTCTTATATTCTTAATACCGTATTGGCAGGAAAGCCACGAGCCTATTTAGTTAAAAAGACCCTTCACTAATCTAACTTAAGTTTAGCCTGCAAGACAATTCCACCCCATTGATTTGAGCTTAAATTTAGCGACAGTGGGCTTTGACGCGTCCTCTGCCACTGTCCTACTTTAGCACCAATCCAGGCGCCTAAAAATGCACCCGCCAATACATCACTGGGCCAATGTTTATAATCGTAGACCCGCTGCAAGGCAGTGAGACTAGCCACTGCATAAAGTGGAATGGCTATGCTTAAATCGTATTCATAAAAACTAGATATAGATGAAGCTAAGGCAAAAGCTATCGTACTGTGTCCAGAAGGAAAGGATAAATTGTCTCCTGAAAAAGAGGCTCCTTTAAATTGATAGGGATCATAGATTATCTGCTCTTCTGGTCGCACCCGATGTACCAATAATTTCACGGTCACCGCTGCCATGCCGGCCGTTAACATCGCTTGCACAGCAGCAGATGAGGCACCTTGTAATCTTTCATTTTTTAAATACCCCGCAGTATAATAAGTCCCCAGTGCTAAGATGCCCATTTTTAGTGGATTACCAAAAGGCTCACTAATTTGCGAAAAAGTAGATGACTGAATTTGGTCTCCCTGTGCTAATTGAGGCTGAAGCTGCTCGTCCCACACCATGGTTGCGGAAACTAAACTTATAGCACCCAGTCCAATAAGGGCTGATTTCTTAACTTCGGTAGGCTTAGTAAACCACTGCCCGGCATTCTGCCAAGAGTCTCGCACTAGTTCATCGCTTAAGCTTAGAAAATTTTGTCCGTAAATAGGTTGATAAATGCTAGACAGTAGGTAGCTCAGTATTAAGAATAAAAGGCATTTTTGCATAAATAAATCTTGATAATGCTTGCGCAAGATAAAGACATTGGGGTAAATAATGGATCTGGGATAGCGGCAAAAGAGCTTGAGTCCTTTCAACAATTTATTGATAGTGAATTTAAGCTAAAGCTGAATTGGTATAATAGCGAATCTGCGCAAAGACGGCTACAAAAGATTATTAAAAACCTCAACTTTAAGAGTTTAAAAGATTTAGAGCTTAAGCTACGGAGTGGAGAAATGGCGTTTCAGCGTTTTATCAGTGAGTTTACCGTAAATGTTACTGAGGTCTTCAGAGAGCCCGCTAGCCTCAATGAATTAAAGGTGAGCGTATTGCCCTTCTTTAGGAATGCTAAAGAATTTAAGATTTTACTAGTTGGTTCTAGCACCGGTGAGGAGCTTGCCACCCTTTGTATCCTACTCAAGGAAAATGGACTATTAGATCGCAGTAAGATTTTAGCGACCGATTTAAACAGCAAAGTTTTGGAGCAAGCGAAACAACCGAGACTAAAGAAAAGTGATTTAATTACCGGGAACGAGAATTACCTGAAAGCCGGAGGATTTCGAGAGTTAAGCCATTATTTTATCGGAGCGGGTTCACATGTATATCTAGAAGCCGATTTGTTAAGTCGGGTAGAATTTAAGGAGTTTGACATTTGCCATTCTAACCTTAAAGAAGATTTTGACCTAATTCTATGCAAGAATGTGTTAATCTACTTTCAGTATAGTCAACAGCATAACTTGATTAACAATTTAGGCAGGCACTTAAAGCGAAAAGGTTTTTTAGCATTAGGAGAAAAAGAGTCAATTATGAGATTGCAAAAATTAAGTAATTCTTTTGCTGCTGTATCATCTGAGCATAATATTTACCGCAAAACACACTAATGAAAAAACCTATTTACCTGATTTTTTTCACTCTAAGCCTTGCTTCGGTCAGTGCGCAGAGTGCTTATCGCTTTGTTTTTTATAACGTCGAAAACCTGTTTCACCCTAGTCAGGATAGTTTAGTAAATGATGAAGAGTTTACGCCAGAGGGTAAAAAGTATTGGTCTTTTTATCGTTACCATCAAAAACTGAATAAAACTGCCAAAGTCTTTCTCGCTATGAGTGGTGACAGGCTGCCAGCCCTAGTAGGCATGGCTGAATTAGAAAGTGAATTAGTCTTGGAAGACTTACTAAAAACTGAAATTCTAGCAAAATATGATTACCAGTACGTTCACTATAATTCGCCCGATAGACGAGGTATCGATGTAGGTCTAATTTACGATAAGACGCAATTGAGATTGATCTACTCACAAGCTTTTCCATTAAAAATCCCCCAGGATAGTACCTTTCGCAGTCGCGATATTCTTTTGAGCCAATTTGTAAGCTTAGGAGGTGATAGTATTGATGTTTTTATCTGTCACTGGCCTAGTCGCTATGGTGGACAAGAAGCTTCTGAGTATAAAAGAATGGCTGCGGCGCGTTTGCTACGCGAAAAGGTAGACTCTCTCCAGGCTCAAGGCAGAAAACAAATTTTAATAATGGGAGACTTAAATGACGAACCCAGCAATAAGAGCGTCAGTGAAGTATTGCATGCCCAAGAGGAAATTAGCACCACAAATCAACTTAAAAATCTAATGCTCTCTTTAGATGTGGCGCAAGGATCACATCGCTATAAAGGCCAGTGGGCTTACCTAGATCAGATAATTATTAGTTCGGGTCTGAGTAATAAGCTGGGGGCTTTTGGATGCTTTTCCGCCCCTTTTTTACTGGAAGAAGACACAAGGTATCCAGGGGTGCAGCCCTTTCGGACTTATAAAGGCATGCGTTATAATGAAGGTTTTAGTGATCACCTCCCTATTTTTGTGGATCTTAATTTAAAGTAAATAGGCTAACCAACCTTTTGGTCTAAAATAACGCTATCATATAAGAATAGCGATTGTTCATCGTTTTTTGAATAAGAATTTAGCAAGTGGGCGAAACTCCCTAGATAATAATTACTTTTGACCTGAAATTTTTATCCATGAAGAAAATAATTTTATTTCTTACAGCAGCCTTGTTTTATACCTCCTGTGAAGAAAACCCTCCTGCACCTCAGCCAGGATACCCTACTGATAATCTTGTTTTAGCAGAAACTAAAAATGCTCTGCTAATTGCATCCTATATGCCTAGCACGGGTTATAGTTTTGATATTTTACGGGCCACGGTACAAGATTTATATCCCGGTCAAGTAAATTACTTCTCTGCCGTAGGAGACCAAAGTAGCGCACTATATAATGGCTTAACTGATAGTATCAGTTTGAATCAACCATTAGAGCCTGCTCCCAGTTTATACTTAAATGATGCTACACTAGACCCCGCCAGTGTGGAAGAGTCTATTGAAAGGGAATTAAATAAAAAGCCTATTGCATCGGTTAACCATGTAATAAGCCAAAATGATACGGCTTGGCTAATCGATAGTAAAATTAAGTTTTGGAAAGACTCTACCGGTGGTACCTTCTATATTGAAACTTATCTCGGTAGTAGCATGATTGCGGCCAATTACTCTAGTTTGGGTGTTAATATTCAGGCTAATGCTGCTGCTGGTTTTGTGCGTAACGTGGATTCCATTAGTGTTTGGGAAAAAGACATTAATAATCTTGACAGCTCGAAAGTATTGTTTAAGAAAGATAAGCCCTTCAGACACCCAATGGTATTAAGTGCCAGCTCTAACCCAGATTTTGCTTGGGGCGTAAGCTTATGTGAGTATACTCCTTTCTGTGCAGCCTTTAGTGCGAATGATCTAATTGGAACAAAATTTACCCCAATAAGTCAATATATTTTAAAACCAGATAGTGATATCGAAGGAGCCTATTCTCCTGGCTTTGATTTTAAGCCGACTTTTATTACTGTTATCTGGGCTTTAAATAAAGAAACTGCAAAATTTGAGTACATCAACTCGGTTAGCACTACTCTTTAAAAAGTTTATAAAACATTGAAAAAGCCACTCTCGGAGTGGCTTTTTTTATGCCGTTATTCACAGCCTTTCTGGTATTTTAAAGTTTGTTTCCTACCCTACTCGTAGCTAATAATACTAATCGGACCAGTGCTTTCAACAAAGTTCCCACATTTCACTACATAGTAATAGGTACCGTCTGGTAAAGGATTGCCATCGTTATCTGTGCCATACCAATCATTTCGATATGATGCAGCCTTGAAAACTTCGGAGCCCCAGCGGTTAAATATTTCTAGATTACAATTACCATTTAGGCCTAAAGGGCTAAGGTCAAAGAAGTCGTTCAAGTTATCGCCATTGGGCGTTATAATATTATATACAGCCTCATTAATATCTGAAACAACGAAAACCTGCATCGAGTCTATGCCTTCACAACCGTAAATGTCAGTCAGTCGCACGTAAAAGGTCACCGTATCGTCATCGTCCCGAATTTCTGCTCTAGGATAGCGTCCAAAAGGATTATCAAACTTAACTGGTCTATTGGCATACCAATAATAAGCAGTGCCGTAATTAGAACGCAAAGGTGCCATCTCGCCCCTGTTAATGGTGGTGTCTGGTCCCGCATCTACAAAAGTGGAATCTTCGGTAATAGCGATACTGTCATTAACGATAACCGAGCAGCTGTCCCAAAATACCGTTAAACTCACTGGTTTTACGCCGGGTGAGGCCCAGCTTGCTCCTATTACTCTTTGACGATTAGAACTTGGTAAATACGCGTCTCCGCCAAAGTCCCATCTAAATCGAGCATCGGCTGGTACCCTTCCAAATACATCAAAACTTAAATTTTGCACTGCAAAACAAGGTATACCATCCCACAGAATTTCAGGGTTAACACCTGGCTCTACCGTAAAAGGCGCATAAGTTGTGTCGCTGCACTGCTGACCGGGGTTTGCGATTAAAGCGACATTATAAGTTCCGGGCGCTGGATAAGTATATTGGGGATTGCTTGCGCTACTGGTGTCGGCATTAGTATTGGGGTCGCCAAAATTCCATAAAAGGCTATTCGCATTTTGCGTTTCACTCTGAAACTGCACCGTTAGGCCATCACATAAAATTTGTGGTTCTTCTTGCGGGGTACGCATATCACTCACTACGTTCTGAACACAAGTGCTTACGGCAAACTGATAATCTAGTCTTACCGTGCTTAAAAGCTGACCGTTGCGCCACTCGCTAATACAAATTCCAGCTACATAATTACCTAATTGAGCTGGAGTTCCTGACAATTGACCAGTTATCGGATCAACCGTAAAAGCTTGTGCAGAGGGAATGGGGTTTTGAAAACTATATGGGGCTGAGAAAACAACACTGTTAAAAGGTGGTGGGCATGGTGTAGCAGGAATTACCGAGTTACAGCCACCACCGCCTTGGCCGCCACCTTCATAAATTTGGCAGAGTGCAAAACTAAGGGAGTCACCATCGTTCTCTGTCACCTGAATTTCAATATTAGCAGGACGATTAAGGCAGATTACATTATCTAAAGGTTGGGTAATTTGCGGTGAACTATTACAAGTGGTATCCATACTAGGAATGGTAATTGAATAGGTATTGCCAATGCTTCCTGGACTTACCACATTTCCAATTATCGAATTCCGACAACAACGTTGATGAACTAAAGTATAGCCTCCCACAATTGGTGGTAAACTAACCGTATCTATATAGTCGGTATACTCTACGCATAAATTAGGAGGAACCGTAACGCAAGGGTCGCTATTTAAGTTATTATTGAGCGAAATCACTTGGCCTTGTGCAATACTCAATTGCTTAACAAGAGCATTATTAAAATCATATATAGCCACCGCCGCCGAATTATCGAAGCCTGCTCCTCCGCCTCCACAATCGCGATAAATTCGCAGAGAAACGGTATAAAGATTATTTCCTATACAGGTATAACTCATTTCACCGCCAATAAGATGTGCGGCCTGGCCATAATTAAAGCTGAAAACTGACAAAAAGAAAACTAGTCCTAATGTCAGAGATCCAAAGTTTCGGTTCTTCAATGCAGAGAATTTTTAGGGTTGCACAATATAAAAAATAAAGAATAGCTTAGAGGAATGATGCAATAAGCAAGTAAGGATTGTAATTTTGAAGAATGATAAAAAGCGTGGCTATCATCGGAGCAGGAAATGTAGGCCTCTACCTCTACTCTGCTTTTAAAAGAAAGGGGATCGATTGTCGCATCTTTTCGCGCCGAAGCAACGAGCAAATAGAAGATTTAAGCAATTTTAACGGAGAAGCGGACTTATGCATTATATGTATCCCCGACGATAGTATTGCGGAGCTTAGTGCTCGCCTGCCCCTATGCAAGGGTATTATAGCGCATAGTTCTGGCACGGTTTCCCTAGATGCGCTCGCCGAAAAACATCATCATAGAGCTATATTTTATCCCCCAATGAGCCTTCGTCCTGATGCCGATACGGACATTGAAAAAATAACATTTTGCTTAGAGGCTAAAGACGAGGAGACTCTCCTGAAATTAGAGGATTTTTGCAAGCAACATCAACTTAGTAGTGCCCGTCTTAATTCAGAAGATAGGGCCAGCCTACATCTCGCAGCCGTAATAAGTCATAATTTCAGCAATTACCTCTACCATCTTTCGTTTAGCATATTAAAGGAAAAGAATTTAAGCTTAGAGTTACTGAAGCCTTTATTGGCCGAGCAGGTAAAGCAAATTAATAACAATGACCCCGCCGAACGTCAAACAGGACCAGCACAAAGAAAAGATTTTGCCACCCTACAAAAACATCTAAGTTTGCTGCCTGATGAAAACGCCCAAGCGATTTACAAATTAATTAGCAACGCTATCTTAGGAGATAATGAAGAAAAATTATAAAGAAGTCCTTCACCAAATAAAAGCTTTTGTCTTTGATATAGACGGAGTTCTGACCAACGGTCAGTTTCAGATTTCCAATGATGGTAATCCTATTAGAAACCTTAACAGTAAAGACGGTTACGCCTTACAGTTAGCTGTTAAAAAAGGCTATATAGTTGCGGTAATTTCTGGTGGGCACTGCGAAGGAGTAAAAAGCATTTTGCAAAATTTAGGTTTGACTGACATCTATATGCGCTCTTCCTTTAAAATGGACGCTTGGAAAGACTTACTCGCGGTTTACGAGCATCAAAATTTAGCAGAAGAAAATATCCTTTATATGGGAGATGATATTCCCGACTACCCACTCATAGAAAGAGCCGGTTTGGGCTGTGCCCCCAATAATGCCGTTCCCGAAATACGCGCCTTAGCCGATTACGTATCTCCCTTTAAGGGCGGAGAAACTTGCGTAAGAGATGTTATTGAGCAAACCCTAAAAGTACAGGATAACTGGATGCTAGAAGGAGATTTCTCATGGTAGCCTATCTTAAACTTATCCGTTGGCCCAATCTTTTGATTATTGCTTTAGTGCAGTATCTAATACGCTTCGCTATTATCGAAAGCTTGAATCTTCCCCATGTATTAAGTCACGGCTACTTCTTTTTAGGAGTAATTTGTAGTATTGCTTTGGCGGCGGGCGGGTATATTATAAATGACCTTTACGACCTTGAGACCGATGCCCTTAATAAACCCCACCGTATTACTATTGGTAAAGGCATCAAGGAAAATAGTGCCTGGAATCTTTATTATGCCAGCGTGATAATTGCCATGGCGAGCGCCTACTTCTTAGCGCAAGAAGCGGGGGTAGACGACTTATGGATGATTGCTCCCCTAGCAGCAGTGATTTTATATTTATATGCCTACGATTTAAAAGCTCGTCCCTTTTTGGGTAACTTTATAGTTGCCTCGCTAAGCGCCCTACCTGTATTTTTAGTAGGCGTTTTTGATGTCTTACCAGCCGCCAATGATGAAAATGCCTTACAAGTATCCCAAACCATAGACGTTATAATAGCTTATTCTCTTTTTGCCTTTGGCATTAGTTTTATTCGGGAAATGATAAAAGACGCCGAAGACAAAGTAGGCGACAAAGCCTCGCAGTATAAAACATTAGCGCTTCTTTTACCGCAAAATATTTTTAAGGGAATTATTATTCTGCTCCTTTTGGCACATATTATCCCTCTAGTCAATTATAGTTGGGGTATTTTTGAGAACGATACATTCTCTTCTTTTTACCTCTTTCTATTTGTATTAGCACCGCTAATTTACCTCATCTACAAAAGTGTGTTAGCGCGCAGCCCACAAGACTATAAGCATATAAGTACCATACTTAAGCTAGTGATGTTAACGGGTATTTTAAGTATGCTAATTTTCACCCTTTCCTTAATGTACATTTAGCATGATTCCTCAACTCGTTCTTGGATCACAATCCCCTCGTCGGGCAGAATTGCTGAAGGCTTTAGCTTTAGACTTTCGTCAGATTAGCAGCGACATAGATGAATCCTACCCTGCTAATTTAAAGGGAGCCGAAGTTTCAGATTTTATAGCTTTAGCTAAAGCGGAGTCTTTAAAAAATCAATTGGCCCCAAACGAACTTCTTATTTGCTCGGATACCATAGTTTGTTTAGAGGATCGAGTTTTAGGGAAACCCAGAGATCTTAGCGAGGCAAAAGCCATGTTACACAGCCTTTCAGGCAGATCGCATACTGTACATAGTTCCATCTGCTTTAGCGATAAAGTGAAAAGTATTTGCCTGCACGATAGCACTGCGGTTTATTTTAAAGAGCTAAGCAGTAGCGAGGTAGACTATTATATTGAAACATTTAAGCCCTACGATAAGGCGGGTGCTTACGGCATCCAAGAATGGATTGGCATGATTGGTATTGAGAAGGTAATCGGCTCTTATTTTACCGTAATGGGTTTGCCAACTCATTTAATTTTACCACAATTAAAAGCTTGGAGAGCCTTGCCACTAGGCTAAATCTCTCTTTTTTTTCGTATCATGCAAACACTATGAAAATGGAAAAGAAAGCCTCCCTCACAATTGCCCTCATCCCCGTTGTTTTTCTAATTATTGCTCTTTCCTTTAACGTTATTGGCGTTTTTGGGGATGATGCCTTAAGTGGGTCTAATCAATTCATATTAATGATGAGCGGTGCCGTAGCGGCTTCAATGGGCCTGTTAACCGGCACTAAGTGGAAGACCGTTTTAACTGGTATTGAAGATTCTATAAAATCCACTACTGGTGCATTAATAATCTTATTACTGATTGGTTCTCTTGCTGGCGCATGGATGATTAGCGGTATTGTACCCGCTATGATTTACTATGGTCTAAAATTACTTAGTCCCGATATCTTTTTACCCGCATCAGCAATTATTTGTGCCATGGTATCTTTAGCCACGGGTAGCAGCTGGAGCACTTCTGCAACGGTTGGTATTGCCCTTATCGGTATAGGAAAGGCTTTGGGATTAAACGAAGCAATGGTGGCCGGAGCAGTTATTTCTGGTGCCTATTTTGGCGATAAGCTTTCGCCTCTTTCTGATACTACCAATTTAGCGCCTGCCATGGCCGGGACTGATCTTTTTACGCATATCCGCTATATGCTGTATACCACCATCCCCTCTTTTGTTATTGCCCTAATTCTTTTCACCTTTATCGGTTTAGGTAGCTCTAGTACTATTTCCATAGATGAGATACAGCCTTTGTTAACGGAGCTTGAAGGAACTTACAATCTCAGTCCCTGGCTATTTCTAGTGCCCGCCTTAGTTATCTTTTTAATCATTAAAAAAATGCCCGCTCTACCGGCTATCTTAATTGGCACCTTGGCGGGAATTGGCTTTGCGCCGATTTTCCAAGGTGAGCTGCTCTCCCAATTATCACAAAGCTTAACCGATGGCTCATATTATAAGTTGTTGCTCAATGCCCTTACGGTAGAAGTGGTTTATCCCAGCAGCCATCCTATTTTAAACGAACTCTTGGTTTCTGGTGGTATGACCAGTATGCTGAATACAGTTTGGCTGATAATTGCTGCCATGGTATTTGGTGGCGCTATGGAGGCCAGTGGTTTTTTAAAAATAATAAGCGCAGCACTTTTAAAACTAGCTACGGGAACTTTTTCCTTAATAGCCACCACGGTAGGAACCTGCGGCTTAGTGAATATTACCGCTAGTGACCAATATTTAGCTATTGTTTTACCAGGCAGAATGTACGCTGATGCGTATGAGAAGCAAGGTTTGGCACCAGAAAACTTAAGTAGAACTCTAGAAGATAGTGGCACAGTAACCTCAGTACTTATTCCTCATAATACTTGTGGTGCTTATCAGAGTACTGTTTTAGGAGTAGATACTCTGGCTTACCTGCCCTACGCCTTCTTTAATTACCTCAGCCCCTTCACTACCTTATTATACGCAGCAATGGGTTGGAAAATTAAGAAATTGATAAGTCCTAAAAAGGAAGCCCAAAAATTAGTGGAGAATGACTGAGACTTTAAAAAATCTCATTGCAGCAGAAGCCAAAGCGACTGAGCTTTTTAATGAAATTGAGCGTCGCCAGTTGGTGCGGGCGGGGAAAAGTGAGAAGGAGCTCAATGATGAAGTTTACCAACTGGCCTTTGAAATGTTTGGTATTAAAAAGTACTGGCATAAACGCATCGTAAGAGCTGGTGCCAATACGCTATTACCCTACCGCGATAATCCGCCCAATCTAAGTTTAAAAGAGAACGATATTCTGTTTTTCGACTTCGGACCTGTCTTCGACGACTGGGAAGCTGATGTGGGTAAAACCTATGTTTTAGGTGAAAATGATAGCATGCTAAAACTGAAAAATGACGTGGAGCAAGCTTGGCATGAAGGCAAAGCTTATTTTGACGCAGAGAGAGAAACACTAAGCGGAGCGGAGTTTTACCACTACACTTGTGAGCTCGCTAAAAAGTATGGCTGGGAATACGGCAACGAGCACTGTGGCCACCTTATTGGCAACTTTCCCCACGAGAAGATTTTCGGAGAAGAGGAAGTAAATTACATTCACCCTAATAATAATCTCATTATGCAGTCTCCCTATATAAACGGTGAGCCGCGTTTTTGGATCTATGAAATTCACTTTATCGACCCGGTAAACAAAATTGGCGGCTTTTTCGAGCAGCTTTTGTCTTAGGGATGAGCCCTGACCTTAGTTAAGCTTTCTAACTTTCTTCAAGTCTAAAAGATTAAGGGCGTTCCCTTCTAAGCCTTTGATAGTCTTTGGGTAAAAGCGTAATACTTGATCATAGAATAGTGGTACTATCGGCGCTTCAGTCATTATAATACTATCCATCTGGTGATACAGATTTTCTCTAACACTATCCTTAACCACTGCTGCGCTTAAAACATAGAGCGAATCGAAAGCACTGGAAGCAAAGTGACTATAGTTAGGGCCATTAGGCGCCGCATTAGGGCTGTAAAAAAGAGAAAGGTAATTCTCGGCATCCGGATAATCGGCAATCCATGAAGCTCGGAAAAAATCGACCTTCCCTGTCGCCATGGCTTGTCTTAAGGTACTCGGTGGACTAACCTCAACTTTAATGGGAATACCAATTTTAGCCAACTCACTTTGCAAATATTCACAAAGGTCTAGGTAGCTAGCATTGGTTTGCAGTTTAATTTCTTCCAAGCCTACACCTTGAGGGTAACCCGCATCTATTAATAGCTGCCGAGCCTTTTCGGGTTGATAAGTATAGCCATAAGTGGTAGTAGAATCATAAGCTGGTAAACCCTTGGGGATAAAGCCATTTAAAGCGGGTTCACCTATATTATTACGCAAATAGCGCATCATTTTTACGCGATCAAAGCCATAATTAATGGCTTGCCTAATACGAACATCTTGCCAGGGTCCTCTACCCTTGGCAGAGTCTACAAAAAATGCTAAGTACTCGGTGTTTAAATAGGCCTGACGGTAAAGCTTAAAGTCGCCGGCATACTTAGGGTTTAAATCACCTTCAGGGCTAAGAAGCTCATCTTTATAGGAGAGATCTAAGCCTGAAATCAAATCATTTTTACCCTTTAGAAATTCCAAAAAGGCTGATTGCTTATCGGGTATAAAACTAATGGCAATGGCTTCCAAATAAGGCAATGGCTCACCCTCTTCGTCTTTTTCGAAATAGTTTGGATTGCGACGTAAGACTAACTTTTCGTTTTCCAGCCAAAGTTTAAAGTGAAAAGGCCCCGTTCCTACGGGCTTTCTGCTAAAATCCTTTCCATAAAAATCAATGGCTTCAAAAGGAACCACCGAACAGTACTTCATACTTAAGATTCCTAAAAAGGGAGAAAATGCTTGTTTTAAGCGAATCTCTAAAGTACTATCATTACTTGCTTTAAAGCTATCTACATTTTTAAACACCCAAGCGCCAGGAGAAGCTAGGGCTGAAGAAGTAAGTCTCTTAAAGCTATAGACAAAATCGCTAGCCACTAATAGACGGCTACTGTCTGCACCAAAGCAGGCATCGCTGTGAAAACTTATATCACCTCTTAATTTAAAAATATAGGTTTTGCCAGAGTCTTCAATTTGCCATGAGCGAGCAATAGCAGGCTGAATATGCAATTGGTTATCCATTTGCACTAAACCGCTAAAAAGCTGGTTTACGGCCCAAATATTAGACTGTGAACGGGCAAAAGCAGGGTCTAGACTACTAATTCCGGCAGATTCATTGTAACGAAAGACTTCGCTGTCGTCTCTTTCCGGCATCTGCTTACAAGCACCTAATAAAAAAAGACCAAAAAAAATTACAAAAAGGTTTTTCATAAATAATAACGCAAACTGATAAAGGCGCTAGAACCACCGGCAAGACCTTGAATAGCAAGTGTGTTAACGTGGGAAACTCCTAGGCCTAATTGCCATAAAGTTCTTATTTGACAAAGGTATTCTGCGCTAATTCCCCAATTATTAAAGCCTCCCACGTTAAAGCCTGTGTTTAAGTGCATATTATCACGCAGTTGCCAGCGTGCACCTAATTCCACTCTTGGTAGATAACTAGGTAAATAACGGTATCGCCCTTGCAGATACAGGGACTTTAAGCTAGCTATAGAAATATGATATTCGTACTCTAACTGCAGCATAAAAGGTAAGAGTCGTGTGTAATTAATAGTACTGGGCTCACCTAGTACATTTTGGGTTGAATCGAGCGAAGACTCAAAAGAGCCTTCCTGCAGGGAAAAAATATTAGAGATATTAATTCCGGTAAAACTAAAGCTCGAATCGACTTCTAAACCCGTCCCATCACTAAAAGTAATGAAACCTAAATCTTGAGCATTTAACTTAATTTGGTGCTTTCCCCAACGCTCTTCAGTCGCTAAATCAAAACCCAAACCAACTCCCGCAATACCGTAGGCAAATGGACGACTAACGGCTTCATAGTCTACCGAACCATCAAAGCGGATTTCTGTGCCACTTTCCGCGGTAAACAAAGTAGTATTTTGAGTACTGATACTCTGATACCTGTGTCCTACAATTACTCCAGCACCAATAGAAATAGGCACAGTGTCAATTAAAAAGGAAAACTGTAGCTGTAAGCCCGAGTATAACCAATCCTCAAAAGCGAAATCCGATAAGTCTTGGGGAGTGCCAGCGGTAGACTTATTACCATTGAGTAATAATTTTACCATGTCTTCACTAGCCGCCAAAGCGCTCTGACCACGAAGAAAAAGAGCGATAGATTGCTTGGCGTAAGGACGTAGATAACGCCTTTTATGACCCTTATAGGCAAAACGTATTTCATTGTTTTGTAAGGCCCCTACTCTCAAACCATTATCTAAACTGCCTAAAATATCATTCTTGATGGCATCATCATAAGTTGTAGCGGTTCTGAGTTTTAATAAAAGACCGGTAGACAAATTGCTGCTTTCTGCAGAAACCATAGCTCGGTACTCTAAGTAAGGACGTACCTTAAGACCTAGCGCTGGCCTAGTTAGAATTTCAGGACCATGTACTTTGCCTGTGTCAGACTGAGCAAATAGTGATAGACTTAAAAACAAGGCCACTACGAAACAGTAAAAGGTTCTATTTCTCATCTGCGCCAAGCGTTAAAATCTCCTATTAAATCTATATCAATATAGTCACGCGAGTTGAACTCAACCAAACTAGGGTAAGCAGGTGTGTTAAGCTGAACTTCTAAGATTAAATATTTTGCAGCGCGCAAGGCATTAATAGTCGGCTCTTTAATACTAATTTCTACTTGAGACTCTTTTGCTTCTATAACCTTCCCGGAGGCTGATACCGCAGCAGAAGCCAAGGGCTCTGATGTTAA